>JAEEGG010021433.1_pt1 | contig 12833 bp, 21 predicted proteins | sample 9134161 | NCBI WGS metagenome assembly JAEEGG01 (sample SAMN16246543, study PRJNA631951) | gut metagenome | biome: gut microbiome; feature: rumen; material: CR-attached | host: Bos | place: Iran: Karaj | collected 2018-10
AGAGAAATGGAAGAATGCCTTATTTCTCATAACTTACATTTTGGGATGCATATCAGATATGATGAACAGTCGAAGTCGTACTTCACTTTAGAATAAATATGTACGGCATCATCGACTGTGATAACTGCTACGTGAGCTGCGAGCGTGTTTTCCGTCCTGATCTGAACGGAAAGCCGGTTGTGGTTCTGAGCAATAATGACGGTTGCGTGGTAGCCCGCAGTAATGAGGCCAAGGCGATGGGTATCAAGGCCGGTACTCCGTATTTCCAGTTAGCGGAGCAATTTCCCAATCAGAAGATCGCAGTCTTTTCATCGAACTATGAACTTTATGGGGAATTGACGGGTAGGGTGGTGAGTATCATCAGGCAGGAGGCTCCGGCATATTTCCGCTATTCCATTGACGAGTGCTTCGTCTATCTCGACGGGATGGAGAACTTTAATCTGAAGCAATGGGGAGAGGAACTGCATAAGAAGATTAAGCAATATGTGGGTATTCCTGTCAGTATCGGCCTGGCTCCGAACAAGACGCTGGCGAAGATGGCATCGCACTTTGCGAAGAAATATCAGGGCTACAGGCATTGCTGCATGATAGACTCGGATGAGAAACGTATCAAGGCCCTGAAACTTTACCCTATAGATGATGTCTGGGGCATCGGCAGACGTTATTCTGCCAAATTACAAGCCCTTGGCGTAAATACTGCCTACGACTTTGCCCAGCACCATAAGGACTGGGTACGGCTGACATTCAATAACATCAACATCGTCCGCACCTGGCAGGAACTCAACGGTGAGGATGTGGTACCGAATGAGGAACTGGCGAAGAAGAAATCCATCTGCACCAGCCGCTCGTTCAATGGTATGATAGGTGATATAGAAACGCTGCGTACCCATGTCTCGAATTATGCTGCCCGCTGTGCCGAGAAGCTGAGAATGCAGAACACGGTGGCCTCTATCGTCGGTGTGTTCTTGAACACAAACGCTTTCCGTGAAGATTTACCGCAGTATTGGAATTTTCTGGAGCAGCGGCTCATTACTCCGACCAGCTCCAGCATCACCATCATCCAGACGGCCAACGAGGTGCTGAAGAAAATCTATCGCGAGGGCTACCAATACAAGAAAGCGGGGGTTATCGTCATGGGGATTGGTGCAGATTCGCCTATTCAGCAGGATCTCTTCGACATTAACGCTGAGCAGTTCCAAAAGATGAAGCGTCTCGATGAAGTGGTAGATAGGATTAACCGACTGCATGGAAGCGAGACCATCGTTCTCGGTTCCCAGCAATACACTAAAAAGGATGGAAAAGGTAAGGCTGATGTCTTTGCCAATGCCATCAAGCATGATTTCAAGAGTCCAAATCCAACCACGCGTTGGGGCGAGATTATGAAATTGAATGCAAACGCCAAAAAGAAAGATGACACAGAATCAGATAACAGCAGCAAACGTCAATGAGCAGATAAAACATCTCTATCAGACTGCTTTCCCAGAGAACGAACAGATTCCCTGGGATGAATTGGTACGGCTGATTGGCGAGATGCATCTTGATTTCTCAGCTTACTATGAGGAAGATAACTTCATCGGTTTTACGATTGTAAATCCAAGAACTTCATTCAATTGGTATTGGTACTTTGCTGTGAGACCAGAACTGAGAGGTCAGGGCAAAGGTCAGCAGATACTGACTGCTCTCTTGGAAAAATACAAGGGACAGTCTTGTGTTCTGGATATGGAGTCTCCCCGTCAGGAATGTAACAACAAGGAGCAAAGGCAGCGCCGCCATGCTTTTTATCTCCGTAACGGGTTCCGAGACACCTATCTCTATCGCTGTTGGGATGACTTGGAAATGACCATCATGATGATTGGGCCAGGAACGTTTACAATGCAGAATTGGGATGAGATAGTTGGAGAGTTAACGAAATACTGGACGTGGGATAAACAATGATTGAGATTCGAGAAGCAAGCAAGAGCCATGCAGCAGAGATAGCCCGCCTGATAATGACAGCCATGACGGATGACTGTTGTCTGTATTTCTGTGGCGAGGGCTACGGACTGGAGGACTTCCGCAGGTTGATGACCATGCTTGTGGAAAGTGAGGATTCGCAGTACAGCTATCGGAATACACTAGTGGCATTGGATGCAGATAAGGTTGTCGGTATCTCTGTCAGCTATGATGGTGGACGTTTGCATGGACTTCGTCGCGCTTTTATCGAGGCTGCCAAAGAGCATATCGGCAAGGATCATTCTGGTATGGATGACGAGACGCAGGCAGGCGAACTGTATCTTGACTCCTTGGCCGTGCTTCCTGAATATCGCCGTCAGGGAATCGCCCGAAAGCTGCTGTTGGCTACCAAAGAACGGGCTAATAGTCAGGGGCTGCCTTGTGTCGGACTCTTAGTGGATAAGGCCAATCCTGTCGGCGAGGCATTGTACACCTCCGTGGGCTTCCAATACGTCAATGACAACCAATGGGGTGGTCATCCCATGAAACATTTGGTTTTATAGCAATGAGCAGCATAGTCCTTTCCATATTCCTAATGAGCATCGGCGCGAGTTTCATCCAGCGCACCACGGGTTTCGGCTTCGGCATCTTCATCATGACGATGCTGCCGTTCCTTATGCCCACGTATGGCGAGGCAACAACACTCTCAGGACTACTGGCAATCACAACTTCTGCAGCTATCGTGTGGCGGTTGCGGAACTATGTCACATGGCAACGGCTTTGGCCGATCCTGCTGACATTTATCATCGTCTCGACCATTGCCATCTTCGCCCTGACACGTATCGAAGATCACATTCTGCGACGCATCCTTGGTGTGGCACTTATCTTAATTAGCATCTATTTCATGCTGTTTAGTACTCGTATTAAACTGCCAACGACGAAAAAAGTGCAGGTAGGTGCAGGAGCATTGAGCGGACTGATGGGTGGATTCTTCGGTATGCAAGGCCCACCTGCCGTGCTTTACTTCATCCAGAGTGAGCCGACGAAGGAACAGTATATGGCAATGGCTCAGACCTATTTCCTGATTGGCAATTTGATGATGACTGGCGTAAGATCCTATAACGGTTTCTTCACTACGACTGTCGCCGTTGATTATCTCTATGGCCTTGGCGGTGTCATCATCGGCACAATATTGGGTGCCTATGTCTTCAAACATATCCCCAACCGCATCTTCCGCTACATCGTTTATGCCTACATCTGTATCAGCGGTGTAATTATACTAATGACCAATTAAGAACTATGGCATATATGAACAAATTTACCCAATCTGATGATTATCGGCGTGAAGAGCTGATACGTATCATCGAGCATTCCGTGGAGAAACTGACCCTTCAGGAACTGGAGGCACTATATTATGATATGTCCACGAAATCATATATAAACGATTGAATATCACATATTTGGGGTGTATAAAACAAAAATGGGGCGCCGCTGCGCCCCTGTTAACCTTAAATCTAATACTATGAAAAACACGTTGCAAATATACAACTATTATTTGAATAAACAAGCATTTTAACATAAATTACAATGATTTTCTACAAGAAAAAACGGTTTTCTAACTAAAAATGCGTAATTTTGCAGCAGAATCATTACGAGGGGATGCTTCATTTCGTAAGAATGAGGGTGTAAAGGTCGCCAGAAATGGTCTACTAAAATTGGGACATCCCCTTACAATATAAGGCTTGAGTATGCAGATGCATGTTTGAGCCTTTGTTTTTGGGGGTTATTCTTTGCCATTTATTATATTATTTGTATCTTTGCATCCAACTATACAATACTTTCAACGGATTATGGCAGAGAATTGTGAGAAATGTAAGCTCCGGGCACATTATGACAAAAAGCCCAATTCATTATTAGGTAAGTTCTGGCGTTGGCACATCAACTTCTGCCCAGGCTGGAAAGGGTACTTCACTAGTTTAAGTGAAAATGAAAAGACAGAGATTAGAAACAAGTATAATTTCAAAAAGTATTAAGCGATGCTGGAAGTTGGACTGAGGCATACAAGTGAATTGAAGGTAAGTGATGCCGTTACCGCAATCCAAATGGGATCTGGTGATTTGCCAGTCCTTTCAACGCCTGCAATGACAGCTTTGATGGAAAATGCGGCCATGCTTGCCGTAGCTGATGAACTGCCAGATGGTTGTACAACCGTGGGTGGTCATATTGAATCGTCACATCTCCGACCTACCAAGGTTGGCGATACTGTGAGAGCTGTTGCTGAAGTGATTAAGGTCGATGGAAAGCAGATAACGTTCCATGTGACAGCTTTTTGTGGCGAAGATTTGATTGGCGGTGGTATTCATATCCGATATGTCGTGGATAAGGAAAAGTTTATGAGCCGCCTATGATATGTGTACCACATCTGAAGGACTGTAGTTGTTCTCCCATCACGCCCCTCATCACCTCAAACACATTATCACCTGTGCAATGGCTGGTGTAGAATCGTGTTTCAGGATAATTAGCTTTCAACCGTTGAGCCAAAGCCGCCTGTTCTTCTTTCGATTCCAGACCGTCAAGCAGATGGAAACCACCAACAACGGTATGAATTGGCCAAGGGCAAGCAGCCAGAATGTTCTCCAGTCCGCTATGAGCACAGCCAGTAAATAACAGTCCATCGACATACAGAGCAATTTCATGGCGGAAATCGTCGTGGATATAACATCCATTAGTATTCTGTACATAGAGGTTCTGATTCCCCTTGGGCATCGGATGAATCTGAGAAATATGGGCAATCATATGGAGACCTTCAGCCACTTCGCAAGTATGGTCTATCAAAATTAGTCTGTCATTGTCTATTTCCGGCCATTCACTAGTAATGCTATGTAGATTCCCCCGCTTGGAAAAGAACTGACCACTCATGGCATCGGGCGAGACAATAATCTGGGCTTTTTGATTATGCTCCAAGAAATATCGCAGGCCGCCTGCATGATCGCTATGCCCATGAGAAATGAAAACATAGTCAACATCGTTGAGATCTAAGTCCAACTTTTCTGCGTTTCGTATAAACACGTCACTCGCTCCTGTATCAAGGAGGATCTTGTGCCGCTCTGTTTGCAGGAAGATTGACAGTCCATGCTCTGTGGATAGACGGCTATCGCTGCTTCGATTATCTGATAATACAGTCCACTTCATAATTCTATCGTTTCTCCTTCCTTGGTTATCTCCCAGAATGGAATGCCTTTCTCATCTGTAAATTCCTTCATTCGCCAAGCGGACTCAAAGCCGCTGGCCACGAAATGCATAGGGACGAACATGCCGACCTTGAAGCGCTCGATGAACTGTCTGCCACCAAGGGTGTAGCCGTTGCCAATGCGCCCGTCTATCGGAAACATGACAAGGTCAAAGCTGTCAGCCACCTTACGTATATCCTTCAGCTCGCCCAAGTATTGCTTTTCGTGGGCTATCGGGTCAATCTCCTCTTCAAACTCCTCGCTATAGACGGTCTCTCCTGGCACGGCTTCGGGCAGGAACCTCGCATACCAGTTGTTCAAGTCTCCGGCATGGAAGATACGTTTGCCCTCAGTCTCAACAATCCACGAAACGCCGCTGTCTGTGCTGCCTAAGGCCCAAACGGACAAAGTGCCGTCAGACCAAGAGGCTCCTTTGGCCAGCCATACGTTTGCATCTTCCTTGTTGGCCCGTCTATGTCTGAGAATATCCTTGCTGAGTATGTATGTGATATCGGATTTCCGCTTCCTCCACTCGAAGATCTCTTTCGTAAAATGGTCTTCATGGAAATGGCTGGAGAATACGTATAGGGGCTTGTCCTTCTTTAGTACACCTCCTATCACGCCGCTTGGATCCAGCCAGTAGTCGAAAACCAGGATGGACTGCTTCGTTTCGAGCACAAAGCCACTATGAAAGATGTAGGTCAGCGTCATTTCTTTAATTCCTTTGGTAGCAACTCGCTGATATTGTCTTCCCTGATGACTTTTGGAGTGGCCTTACCAGCCAACACTAAAACTTTCTTCCCATTGCGATAGATATGAAGTTGACGGGAACGAACCACAGCGGTCAGTTCAGAATCATCCTGCATAGCCATCCAAAGAGAATGGTAGATGCCATTTTCTTCAAACAGCTTCCGCTGTAAGTGTGAACACATATTAGTTGTATCAATGGTCATCATATTATATCAGAATAGTTTCTTGCAAAGCCACAATACTGTTACGGCACCAACAATACAAAACACGAAATTAGTGAGATAGCCTTTGCCAAGTAATTCTATGTTCAATAGATGGCTAATAAAGGTGCCGACATAGCTGCCAATGATACCGATGATAAGGTTCATACAACATCCTTTGCCCTCACCACTCATAATGCGGTTGGCAATGTAGCCTACCAAGATACCTGTCAGAATAGGCCAGGCTGTGAAATCTGCGATATGCTCAAACATAAATCCTAATCGATGATATAAAAACCTGCCTCTGAGGGATGATCAAGCACCATGCTCTTCGGATTTTCTTTGGTCAGAAGCCATGTCATCCAGATGTCACCAGCAGCTGCTGCAATGAAGAAGATTCCCCATGCAAGTAGGGGGAGGTTGTCGATAAACAGAGCTACTATCGACGGGATGACGCCCAAAATGACGCATGGCATCATGGCTCCCATCATATAGCCGGGGATGCGCATCGGCTCATCGCAGTGGCAATAAGGAGTGAGCATCTTCCACATAACACCGAAGCTGATGCTCTTCCATCCGCTTGGGGCATAGCAGGCCCAAGTAATGCCGTGTATAAGCTCATGAACCACAATGCCGATAAACATGGCCACGAAAGCCACACCCCATTGAGTGCCGCTGCCAAGCATCTCCATCATCGGCTTACGTCCTCCCCAAATAAGGTAGAACGGCTCCAACAGCACAATTGCCGCCACTACCATGATGGCTACTGCAAAGATATTCGCCTTTACGATGTCTATTGCAACTTTTCTTCCTTTTTCGTCAATATCCTTTATTTTTTCCATATCGTTGTTATTTATGAAGTTCATTTAAACTGTTCCCGTTTCTCTAATCTTTCAGCATCCGCTGTTCCAGAAGCGTTTTTCTTGTATGTGATGCATCTGTTATCAGAATAATCATAGTCTAAACTGTTATCTCAATCTGAATATTTTTAATCGAGCGCATGGGCATTTTGTTTATCAGTATTCTTTGAATATCTCTTCGAGTTTCGCTTTCAATTCGTCCATGCTTAGTCCACGGGCGAGGATGGTACCGTCGGGGGCGAAGAGAATTGTTTCAGGGATGGTCACGAAACCATATGCCTTTGCGGCTTTGTCTTGGGTGTTGAGCAGTTGCGGGTAGGGCAACTGATGTTTGTCGATGGCTTTGCGTGACTTCTCTGCGTCTTCATAGACAGGCGTGCCAAGCACGGTCAGACCGTGACTTGCGTATTGCTGGTGAATCTGTTTCAAGTCAGGAAACTCGGCTATGCACGGTGCGCAGGTCGAGCCCCAGAAGTTCATAACGACGTAGTTGCCACGGCCTACATAATCGGACAACTTGAACGTCTTGCCGTCATCGTCTGCTTCTACGTCCACGAACTTACGCCCTACGCTTGTCGTAGCTGCCGCTTCCTGCATGGGTTTGAAGATTTTGCCGTAATCGTCAAACAGTTTGGGATTCTTCTTCAGCCAAGGAACCATTCTTTCTGCCAACGGAAGCCATTCCGCTGGCTGTATATAACTGATGGCACCTTCACGCAGCAGATAATAGCCTAACACGTCGGAGTCGTGACGAGTGATGATGTCTTTCGCCACATCCGCTATTTGCCGGCATGCCTCGGCATCTAATTTGACAGTCAATTCTTTTTGCCCGCTTTGTAACTTTTGCATCATCAGCTCTTTGTTTGCCTTTTGTACTGCACTATGGAATTTTACGTAGTCTTCGCAAAGAGGGGTGCCACTAAGCAGTGGGTGTATCAGAGTAACGTTCTCAATGCGTGTGGTTCCGCCGCCTAAGAATACTGGATAGATGGGAAGTCTCGAACCGTCCCGAAGATGGCAAAAGACGTAATCCGGAATGGTTCCCTCAATTGGTTCTATCTTGCCGTTTACGACATTGACAGAATCAATGAGCACGTTATTAAACATATCCCTAACCTCCATTCTTCCAGAGATTTCATCATTACCGATGTTTCCCTCCAGTCGGTAGTGTATTTGCGCCTGCCCCGCCATTGCGACGAGGGCGAGCAGAATGGTGATGACGTTTTGCTTATTCATAGATTCTTATTCTGTTTCAGTTAGTCTTGCCTTTATTTCCGTCTTTACCTTTTCATGATCGCCACAAGATAATATCGGCATGAGGCTTTCTATTTCCTCGATGCTTTTGTCCCACCACCTGAATTTAAGCAACAACGCTATCAGTTCATCATCAAAACGTTTCCTAACAACTCGACAGGGATTCCCAACAGCAATAGAATAAGGAGGAATATCCTTTGCCACCACAGAGTTCGTTCCGATAATGGCTCCGTCGCCGATATGGACGCCAGGCATCACGGTCACGTTTTGGCCGATCCAGACATCATTGCCAATGATGGTATCTCCCTTAAGCGGTAACTCATCTTTGACTGGTGCAATAGCACTTCCCCAGTCGCCACCCATGATATAAAACGGATATGTCGTAGCGCAGTCCATCCTGTGATTGGCACCGTTCATTACAAACTCCACGCCTTTGGCAATGGCACAGAACTTACCGATAATCAGCTTGTCGCCAATAAAATCGTAGAAGTGCGTGACGTGCTTCTCAAACTGGTCAGCACCATCCACATCGTCATAGTAGGTGTAATCGCCGATGATAATACGTGGATTCTTCACCACATTCTTAATGAAACATAGTCTTGGGAGGTTCGGATTCGGGAATACCTCGTTGGGATTTGGTCTATTCATTTCACAATTCTTATTAAATCAATTGGCAAAGGTACTCATTTTCCCTTAATTATTCGTATCTTTGTACCCAACTTTACAAATTATTAAGATGGAATACAGAAAGATAGGCGATAACTACTATATCCGTATGGATCGAGGTGACGAGATTATCAGTAACCTCCTCTCAATATGCGAGAAGGAATCCATACCATCAGCCGTTTTCTCTGGAATCGGCGGATGTCAGAGTGCAGAGCTGCAGGTGTTCATCCCAGAAACCGGCAGTTTTGAGACTGAACGGTTGGAGGGGATGCTGGAACTGGTATCACTCAACGGCAATGTGGTAAGAGACGATGACGGCAAACTCTTCCATCATACACATGCCTTGTTCTCTTTCAAGAAAGAAGGTCAGCATGGAGTGGCGGGAGGGCATCTGAAAGCCACAACCGTTCTATATACTGCAGAAATTGAACTGCGTCTAACTGTCGGCGGTGCTATCGGCAGGAAGTTTGATCCTGAGACTGGCACTGGATTCTGGAACTTTAAGGATTAAAGGCTATGGTACAAAACTATAAGGTCGTTACACTTTGTGGAAGCACCCGTTTCAAGGAACAATACATGGAAGTTCAGAAACAGTTGACGCTTGAAGGCTGCATTGTCATTAGCGTTGGTCTGTTTGGGCATTCCGGCGATGAAGAGGTTTGGAAACCTGGCACAAAGGAAATGCTCGATGACATGCATCTGCGAAAAATCGACATGGCAGACGAGATCTTTGTCATCAATGTTGGTGGCTATATCGGCGAGAGTACTAAAAGGGAAATAGCCTACGCTGAGAAAACTGGCAAGAAAGTGAATTATTTGGAGATATAACATAGAAGATATGGCATTTTTGGATTTAGTCAAGCAGAGGTATAGCTGTAGGAGCTATCAGGAGAAGAGTGTTGAACAGAAAAAGCTGGACTACGTAATGGAGTGTGTCCGCTTTGCCCCGTCTGCGGTGAACAAGCAGCCGTGGATGTTCCGTGTGGTTATGAACGAGGCCGACAAGGCGAAGCTGCAGGAGTGCTACAACCGCGAGTGGTTCGCAACGGCTCCGATGTACATCATCTGCAGCATCCTACACGACGAGGAGTGGGTGCGCTCGGACGGTAAGCATCATGGCGATATTGACATAGCCATTGCCGTTGAGCATCTGTGCCTGGCAGCTACGGAGCAAGGTCTCGCCACCTGCTGGGTCTGCAACTTCGATACCGAGAAGTGCAAGCAACTCTTTACCATCGGAGACAACGAAGAGCCTGCCGTACTGATTCCAATCGGCTATGCCGCTGACGAGCCGAAGGAGAAGAAACGCAAGGAGATGGAGGAAATCTGCAAATAACATGGCAAAGCGAGAATACATACAGGCCAACAAGGATTGGCTGGAGGCGAAAGCCAGGGAGGAAGACGTAAAAGCCCTGCCTAAAGGTATCTATTACAAGGTGCTTAGTGAGGGTAATCAGGATAGTGCAAAGCCAACGGTTCGCAGTATCATCACAGCTCACTATACGGGCAGGACTATTGACGGCAAACAGTTTGATAGCAGTCGTGGTGGTGTGCCTCTGGCTTGCCGCCTCTGTGACCTAATTGAAGGCTGGATCATCGCCATCCAGCAGATGCATATCGGTGACAAATGGGAACTCTATATCCCAGCCGAGATGGGATATGGCAAATTCTCTCAGCCCGGCATCCCCGGTGGCTCGACGCTTATCTTTGAAATTGAACTTTTAGGCATCGCATGAGTATGACTGAGAAAGAAAAGATGTTGGCAGGTGAGATCTATTCCGCCGTCGATCCGCAGCTGATTGAAGAGCTGACGGAAGTGAAGGAGATAATCCATGACTATAATTTGCTGCGTCCGTCGGAGAAGCAGAAGGCAAGGGAGATTCTGAAAGGTCTATTGGGTCACATTGACGATGATGAGATCCTGATTATCCAGCCCTTCTACTGCGACTACGGCAAGCAGATTAGTGTAGGCAAGCGGTTCTTTGCGAACTTCAATTTCACCGTACTCGACGAAGCACCTGTTACCATCGGTGACGACTGCTTCATCGGCCCGAACGTCAGCATCTATACGGCCTGTCATAGTACTGACCCTGTGGAGCGCAACAGTCGCAAGGAGTGGGCAGAACCAGTCACCATTGGCGACAATGTATGGATAGGTGGCAGCGTCACCATCCTGCCTGGTGTGACCATTGGTGATAACGTAACCATCGGTGCTGGTAGTGTCGTGACAAAAGATATTCCCTCGAATTCCATTGCAGTGGGCAACCCCTGCAAGGTAATTAAGACTATATGAGAAAGGCTGTGTTGAATCTGCGAGACCTTGGTGGCATACCCTTACAAGATGGTAATGGCAAGACTCCTCATGGCCTGTATCTGCGTAGCGGCAAGCTCAGTGTGCTTACTCCAAAAGAATGTGAAGTCCTGTGCCAGAAGTATAATATTGCCTGTGTCATAGACCTGCGTACCCCTATTGAGGCCCATGAATTCCCTGATTCGTTGCCTGATGGTGTTGAATACGAACTGATCTCCTTGCTGAAAGATTCTGCCATCGGCATCACTCATGAAACTGGTTCTGACCCTATGACCATCATCCGTAGTCTGCGTAAGCAACCCGAGAAGTTGAAACAGATGATACCCGGCTTTGCATCTCTGTATGAGCAGATAGTTACCGACGAGTACAGCCGTGAACAACTAGACTTTGTTGTAAACCATCTTAGGAAAAAAGCAGCAGAAGGAAAATGTACGCTCTTCCACTGCACGGCGGGCAAGGATAGGACAGGCATAGTCAGTATGGCCTTGCTGAAGTCATACGGAGTCAGTGACGAGGATATCATCCGTGACTATATGCGAACCAACCGCAATGCTTTCTGGCCAACCATCAAGAAATGTTTAGGCGTGCTGTTTCTGACCCACAATTGGGAGTTGGTCAAGACATGCTACACTTCATTCATGGCACAACGGGAACTGATAGAAACGGCAATCAGAAAGTATTGACGATGATCGATTTCGATTCTGTTTGGCGTACGCAAGACGAAATCAGAACGGTGGTGAATGCCGTTCTGGGCGAATGTATCTGGAATCTCAGCTACAGCGAACAGCGGAGGGCAATTGTACTAGAGTTGAGAATCATGCTCGATGACGATGCCATCGATGAACTTAGCAGCCAGTTTTCTGAAGTCGCTGATTATGATGGAGTTGGCTCAAAAGGCACTAAATTTGTATTCTATCTGTAAAATATAAACCATTTATGCCCGTATTTTGCAAAAAAACAGAGAATTCGGACAATTATTCGGATATTTGTAGTACTTTTGCCTACAAATAAATATATGGTGAAAGATGGGCAAGTATAACATCTCGGAGATTAAGGAAAAAGAGGCAAATTACCGTGGTCTGGTAAGTCCTCAGTTAATGGATAAGATTCAGGAGAAGATCATGAAGATCATTGTCATGGACAAGAAGTACCGTGACAAAGACTATTCAGCGAAGAATCTGGCAGAGGAAATCGGCACGAACACCCGCTATATCTCTGCTGTGGTCAACACGAGATTCCACATGAATTACACTTCCTTCGTCAACAAATACAGAATCGAAGAAGCTATGTCGTTATTGGTAGACAAGCGATATCTGGATTTGAATATAGAAGACATAGGAGAGATGGTAGGCTTTTCCAATCGTCAGTCATTCTATGCTTCATTTTTCAGGAATCTGGGTATTACGCCACGCGGCTATCGGATGCAGCATCTCAAACAACATCCATCCTTGAAAGCTAAGGCTAAACCCAAACGTAAGAAGTGACGTTTTTATTCTTCCCCGACTATCTTTTTAACACATATTTCTCAAAAACAAAACGAGGAACCTCATTGCTGAGATTCCCCGTGAGTCCTTTTGCAAGGCATATAGAGAGTTTACGGAGTTATCTGCGTCCGAAGTGACCACCATTG
>JAEEGG010021438.1_pt1 | contig 12832 bp, 4 predicted proteins | sample 9134161 | NCBI WGS metagenome assembly JAEEGG01 (sample SAMN16246543, study PRJNA631951) | gut metagenome | biome: gut microbiome; feature: rumen; material: CR-attached | host: Bos | place: Iran: Karaj | collected 2018-10
AGCCTCACCGTCTCCGACATCACCAACGCCTCTGCTACCTTCGATTGGATTCCCATCGGCTACGAGACTGCATGGCAGCTCCACGTTTGGTTCAGCGGCGGCATCGACAGCATCTACACCGTCAGCAGCCATCCCACCACCGTGGGCGGCCTCGCAGCCAGCGTCACCTATCGGGCTGCCGTGCGTTCGCTCTGCGGCTCAGACAATAGTGTCGTAGGCGACTGGGGCGACACCATCATCTTCACCACCGACGTATGCCCCGATGTCACCGGCCTCACAGCCTCAGTCAACGGCAATAGCGTCACACTCGACTGGGATGCCGACCCGCTGGCCGTCAGCTGGACCATCGAGTACGGCTTCCACGGCTTCGACCTCGGCACCGGCACCACCATCAACACCTCGCTCAACACCTACACCATCAACGGCCTGATAGACGAAATGGAGTACGACTTCCACGTCCGCGCCGTCTGTGGTGACAACTGGATGAGCGAGGGCTGGGCCAACGTCTCTGCCACCACGCAGACCGGCGGAGTGCCCTGCGAGGCTCCCACCAACGTCAGCGCGGTCGTGGCCGGCAATGCCGCCACCATCAGCTGGACCGCCAACACTGGCAACATCAGCTACGAGCTCGAGTACGGCCCACGCGGCTACGGCATCGGCACCGGCACCTCCGTGTCCGCCACCTCCAGCCCCACCACGCTCTCCAACCTCGACTACGAGACCGACTACGACGTGTACGTACACGCCCTCTGCGACCAGAACACCCTCAGCGCATGGAGCACCGTCGTCAGCTTCACCACCGAGCCGCAAGGCTCGCAGGACTGCGACCCCGTCACCGACCTGACAGCCTCCAACGTCACCGAAAGCAGCGCCCTCCTCATCTGGAACACAGGCAACACGGGCAACGAGTGGGAGGTGGTACTTAACGATGCTGCGGGAGCCACCCTCATCGAGGCGAGCACCACCGACCGCCAGTACCAGTTCTTAGGGCTCACCCCCGCCACCCCCTATCTCGCCAAGGTGCGCACCGTCTGCGGCGACGGCATCTACAGCGATTATGTCGGCACCAACTTTGTGACCATATCGGTAGGCATCGGCGATATGGCCAAACCCGCCTGCACCATCTTCCCAAATCCTGCCGGTGGCAGCACCACCATCACCGTCAGCGGAGTGAGCGGCAGGGTAAGGATTGTCGTGGTAGACCTGCATGGCAGCGAACTCACCACCGCGACCCTCGACTGCACTGGCGACTGCACCAAGAGCTTCGACCTGGACCGCTTGGCACCGGGGGCCTACTTCGTACGCATCACCGGCGAGAACACCAGCATGGTCCGCAAGCTGATAATAAGATAAATATTGCTTGACTGCTTAAAATATGTTGTGCGGCAGCCAGCTTTCTTTTTTCAATTTCAAAAAGCACCTCTATGATGAAGAAGTACATACAGATACTCTTGTTCTTGGCGACGATGGTAGCCGTCCCATGTACAATCCAGGGGCAGAGGTTTTACTATACTTGCGACTTTGACAGCGACTCCGCAACAGCCGGGTGGGCGTTCGCGAATGGCTTTCAGGCAAACAAATGGCATATCGGCACCGCCACCCATAATGGAGGCACAGGGAGCCTCTATGTTTCAAACACGGGCGGCACATCGAACGAGTATACCTTCACCTCTACCTCGTTTGCCTATGCCTATCGGGAATTTATGCTGGATTCTGGTAGCTACTCCATCTCCTACGACTGGCAATGTAGTGGTGAAAGCAACAACGACTACATCCGCGTTTTTCTGGTTCCTGTATCGTACCCCTTAATAGCAGGGCAAGACCCTATGGGAGGCACCAACGCCTCCTACTGGAGCAGCGCTCCCTTGCCGTCGGGATTCATCAGCCTGACGGGATTCGACACAAAGTTGAACCTCCAGCCGTCATGGCAGAACTTCATCTCTGAGTTTACGCTGCCGTCGGCAGGTAGGTACCGTCTGGTGTTCGCTTGGGCCAACGATGCAAGTGGCGGCTTGAATCCCCCTGGTGCTATCGACAATATAGTGTTTGCCCAGCCCGCATGCCCTCGACCCGACAACCTGCAATTTAGGAACATCAGACCCACTTCGCTTGACTTCACTTGGTCTGAAAACGAAAATGCCACCTCATGGATTGTCGAAATCGACTCGGCCAATGTGACCGTATTGGCAGACATCGTGTACGATACCAGTTATACTGTCGGCGAGCGTGCCGCCAACACCACCTACACAGTGCGTGTAGCCTCATTGTGTGGCGATGAAGACACCAGCATGTGGTATTCGACAACATTCCATACCCCCTGCGCATATATCGACAGCTTGCCCTATATCGACGACTTCGAGTCAAGCCCCTACTCAGGTGCTGTCAGCTTTGACCAAGCCTTCCCCGACTGCTGGACACGTATCAATGATGCCACAGGTCCCTACGGCCACTTCCCCTACATCAGCAACCAGCCCGCCTTTGCACACAATAGCGACAAGGGCATGTACTGGTATCTGTCGACCGCGGCAGGGTTTTCCGACAACCAGTATGCCATCCTGCCGGGAGTGGACACCTCGGTCTATCGCATCTCCGACCTCACGCTGGCATTCTACGCCAAGACCCATGTAGCAAGCGACCACCCCGCCCCCATCGTGGGGGTGATGGCCAATCCATACGACGCCAGTACCTTTACACCAGTCTACACATTCTCCGACACGGCTATCACACCCCACTGGGCGATATACGTTGTTCCGTTTACCGACTACATGGGCGAGGGCAACTTCATAGCCATCAAATGTCCGCGACCCTCGTCCAACGCCCATCTAATCGTCGACGACATCCTGCTGACTGATGACTGGTGCAATATCCCGCTTGAAGTCTCTGCCACCCCCAGCATCGACGAGGTGACCATCAGATGGAACCCCAACGGCGGCACCAGCTTCACCGTCACGTTGGATACCGACACCGTCAGTTTTCTGACGGACAGCTCGTACACATTCACCGGACTAACGGTCAACACCCCCTACAGCTACTCGGTGGCCACCGAGTGCGCCGCAGGCTACAGTGCGTTTGTCACAGGTGAAACCCGAACGTTGTGCATGCCGCTTGACAACCTGCCCTATGTGCAGACCTTCGAGTATGAACCCAATGGCAGCAGCTCTTCTGGTACTGACTTTATAGGCTGCTGGTACCACCTGAACAATGGCACCACCTATGGCGGCTACCCCTATGTTAACAATACCCTCAGCAATCACACTCCTGACGGCATCAAAGGGTTATACTGGTACAATGACACCACCGTCGTCACCTACGGCGACTACCAGTGCGTCGTACTGCCCAGCATAGACACCGACCTCTACCCCATCAACACCCTGCAGCTGAGTTTCTGGGCCAGCTCGGCCTCCGCCTCCTATTCGCCCGTATTCGTTGTAGGGATTATGACCGACCCATACAATATCAACACTTTCACACCAGTTGATACGGTGAACGTGAGCAATAGCACGTTATGGGGAAACTACACTGTCAACTTCAATTCATACGGCGGCTTTGGCAACCATGTGGCTATTCGTGCCAACCGCCCATCATCCACTTGGGGTGCCTACATGGACGATATCACACTCAGGGAAATGCCCCCATGTCCCGAAATCAGGAGTCTGACAGCAGACGAGATTGGCTCCACATCGGCCATGATTAGTTGGCGGTCAACAGCCAGTCTGACCACAGCCTACGGTTTTGACGTATTGTACGACAGCGTCAACTCCATCTCGTATCCACCAAACATGATAGTCACCGACACCTTTGCCACACTCACCAACCTTACTCCCGCTACCGACTACAAAGTGATAGTCCGCGCCCTTTGTGGCAGCAATTCCGACACAGGGGACAGCATCTTCTTTTCCACCCACTCGCTTGCATGCGTCGAGATGGACCCCGCCACAGCCGACACGATACGCTTTAGCAATGCTACCGTCGGGCAGTCGGGCTGCTTGGCATACAGCACGTATGGCAATACCGCCTACCAAGCCATATATACCGCTTCGGAGCTGACCGCTGCAGGTTTGACTGCTGGAAGAATATATGGCATCGACTTGGGCTTCACCACCTCCTCGTCCTACGACAAAGAGTTCACCATCTTTTTGGGCAACTCGTCGACCACTACCATCAACGATGCCGTGCTAGAGAACCCCAATGCCCAGCAGCTGGTCTACGGCCCTGCCATCCACCCAGTGGGCACGACGGGTTGGCAACACTACGACTTCTTGACCCCCTTTGTCTGGGACGGCTCAAGCAGCATTATAATGACCACTTTCATGAACCAGCCTATAGGCTTATCGCAGACCAGCTCGGAGGGAATAACCGGCTATTACGAACCCGCAGCCAACAGGGCACGCTGCCGCTATAAGAACTCCGACCCCTTCACCCTATCCGACTACAATTCGGGATTTATCGATGGTTCCTACTCTAATCGGGCATCCATCCACTTCTATCAGGGCGAATGTATGACCCTTGCCAGCTGTGCCCCACCGCTGGCGAGGGTGGTCCGTGTCGAACCCTATGAAGTAGAAATAATGTGGGCACCCGGCTACTTGGAAGGCTCTTGGAATATAGCCCACCGTTATGGCAATTCTGGTGCTTGGGTCTCCGACCTCATAGGCACCAGCCTGACAAGCTATATTTACAACGGTCTTAGCCCTCACACACAATGCCAGTTCCGCGTTACGGCACTGTGTGGCGACACCACCATGACTACTACACTATCGGCGACCACGCCTTGTGCACCGCTCATCGAGCTGCCCTACACACAGGACTTTGAGGCTGAGCCCATAGGTTCCAACATCACAACCAGTGCATTCCTCGCTTGCTGGCACCGCATCAACAACGGTGCCCCTTATGGCGGTTACCCCTATGTGAGCAACAACGCCTTGTACAACCATACTTCTGGTGGCACCAAAAGCCTCGACTGGTACAATGGCACCACCAGCGACTATGGTGACTATCAAGTTGTGGTGCTGCCTCCTGTGGACAGCAGTGTGTTTCATGTGAGAGACTTGCAGCTGACCTTCTGGGCTAAGTCGAGCTACAGCCCTGTCTTTATAGTGGGTGCGCTGACCGACCCCGAAGACATCACCACCTTTGTGGGTATCGACACCATCCATGTGGGCAACAACACCAACTGGACAGAGTATGAGGTGCCTCTTCATTCCTATACTGGAAATGGCTCGTATGTGGCCCTGCGTGCCAACCGTCCCATACCTCCACGCCCAAGTTCCTCATGGGAAGCCTACGTGGACGATATTACGCTTGACGTGATACCTCTCTGTCCGCATGTCGACAACCTTACCCAGACCGGCGCCACCTTCAATTCCATCACCCTCGAATGGGAAGAGACTGGAGAGGCCACGCGTTGGAGGGTGGAGTATGACACGGTCGATTTCATCCCTGGTAGACACTCGACCGACTCAACTATCTCGAACGACACCACCTTTATTCTTACAGGGCTTGACAGTAGCAGGATTTATTATATCTACGTGGCTGCCGACTGCGGTGGCGGAGAATACGGTGCCTATCGCTCAGTTAGAGGTAGGACCCTTGCAGCAGCTCCCGCCATGCTACCCTATTATTGCTCCTTCGAAGCCGTGGGAAACAACGGTTGGGAACTTCTCAACGGCAACCAAACCAACAGTTGGTATGTTGGGTCGGCTGTGAACAACGGTGGCTTGCAAAGCCTCTATATTTCTGACGATGGAGGAGCTACCAACAGCTACAACACCGCAGCTGTTTCTTACGTCTATGCCACTCGCTCCATCAATATCACCGAGACGGGCGAGTTCGTATACAGCTACGACTGGCGCGGACAAGGCGAAAGCCACTACAACGACTTTACCCGCGTGTTTCTAGCCCCCTCCAGCTACCAATGGAGTGAGAATATAAATCCGACAAGCAGCGCTAATACTTTTGCCACATGGAGCTGTCCGGTCGGATGGGTAGAACTGACTGAAGACTGCGGCACACCTCGCACGCTAGCAGGTAGTAGCACATGGCGCACAGTGGAAGGCAACTTCCGTTTGAGTACTACGGGGGTGTACAATCTAGTATTCGCTTGGGCCAACAACAGCGGCATCGGATTCAACCCTCCGACGGCCATCGACAATGTGTCGTTGATGCGAAGCACCTGTCCTTCGCCACTAGTGCATGTCGACCACACCACTTCTGACAGTATAGCCGTGCATTGGCAGCCTGGAGGAGAGGAGTCGGCATGGTTGGTGGTCTGCGACACGGTCACAACAGTTGTGTACGACACCTTTTATACAATAGGTAACCTCTCGTCTAGCACCAGCTACACGGTTATTGTGCGTGCGCTGTGTGCTGTTGGTGACACTTCACGTCCCAGCTCGGTGGTGGCTCGCACCCAGTGCGGACTCATCACGGCCCTGCCCTTCGGCCACAACTTCGATTCCCTCTCCACTGCTGGCAGCAATCATGTGCCGGAATGCTGGTATGGCCATTCCACATACAGCTCCAACTATCCCGAAGTTGTTGATAGGCAAGACCGCTACAATTCGGGACATAGCCTCTATCTGTCTATGCATTATCCCGACAGCACCTACACCATTGTGCAACTGCCAGGCGTAGACACCAGCATACTACCCATCAACACATTGCAGCTCAACTTCAGCCATATGAAAGAATATGGTTCGGGTGGAGTTGTGGTAGGGGTGTGCACCGCACCTGGGATGGTAGGGTTCACTCCGATAGACACCATTATTGTGAATGAATACCACTCGTGGCATGATTTCGAGGTGCCAATGACAGACTATATTGGAACAGGTAGCTATATCACACTGAGCCAATACTGTCCGAACGACGATTTAAGCCTTTACCTCGACGAGGTGCAGCTGGTGCTAGCTCCCAGCTGTGTGCGTCCACGCAACTTGGTGGCCACTACGATTACAACTTCCGACGCATGTTTACGCTGGACTCCCGCCAATGGTGCCGACAGCACGTTTGATATTCGTTATGGCCGTGCAGGCTGCAATGTGGACACCCTTACCAGCATTCCTGTCACGGGAGCCGATACGCTACTCCTCACGGGTCTCGATAGCGGAGTGGTGTATGATATCTATGTTCGCACCATCTGTGGGAGTGGAGACACAAGTACTTGGACATCAGGCTCGTTCCGCACGCAGGCCAGTTCTCCCATCAACATTTTCCCCTATATCTGCGACTTTACCAGTCCCGAAGGTCAGGCATGGAACCTAGAGAATGGTAACGAGACAAACAGATGGTATGTGGGCACTGCCGCATATCACGGCACTTCTGACAACAGGGGACTTTACATTTCTAATAATAACGGTAATACCAATAGCTACAACAACTCCGCAATCTCTTTTGCCTACGCCTACCGCACTTTCAACATGCCTGTAGGTCAGTATGACTATAGCTTCGATTGGCGCGCACAGGGTGAAAGCCAGTATGCAGACTTCCTCCGAGTATTCCTGGCACCTGTCAGCGACCCAATCATTGCAGGGCAGGCACCCACCGGTAACAACAATTGCTATAATTTCGCCAGCGAACTGCCTCCCTCTGGTTGGATAGACCTCAGCCAGTTGACAACGGCACCCTATACCCTTAACCAGCAAGGCACTTGGGTTAACCTCAACGGCACATTCACGCTGACCGCTCCTAGCTCCTATAACCTGCTGTTCGTCTGGTGCAATGACGGCAGTGTCGGCACCAATCCCCCTGCGGCTATCGACAATGTGCAAATATACCTCAACACCTGCCTTCCACCCGACAACCTGCGCAGCACGAGCAGCACGTCCACGAGCGTCACTGTCACATGGGATACCAACAGTGCCGACCACCACGAGGTGGCATACGGCACTCCCGGTTTCATTCCCAGCATAGGCATGATTACCACCTACACCAACAGTGCTACCATCACAGGCCTTATGGCGAATAGCAGCTACGATGTCTGCGTCCGCAACATCTGCAACCTCGGTACCGACACCAGCAGTTGGGCACGCATAACCCTCCGTACCGCCATGTGCGAAAACGGTTCTTCTGTTGACAACTACTCCTCCTCCATGCCCACCACCACCAGTTCCCATTCACCCATTGGCTATAGTTTCTACAACTACAGCTATGTGCAGACTATCATCGACTCGGCCTATATGTCCAACATACATGGCAATGTCACTGCATTTGGCTTTGTGCCTGCCTCCGTCAGGTCTGGCAGCTACTTCTCCAACATGACTGTCTACATGGCCAACGTGCCGGAAAGCGACCTCTCTTCAGGATTCATCCATCCCGACACAACCGACCACATATTCGTTACCATGCTCACCGATGTCGATTTCTCCTATACCTCCACGGACATGCAGGTACACACTTTCGACACCACCTTCACATGGGACGGTCACAGCAATGTCCTTTTCGTAGTCAACCGTCAGCACGGCTCTTACAACTCCGGGGCCAGTTTTCAGGCTCATACGCACACGGGTACAAATGGCAAGATGCGATACATCAATCAGGACAGCGGTCCCATTAACCCCTCCACCGTCTCGGGCGGCTACAGCTCGGACGTAGTGGGTGACATCACGCTGTATACCTGCGACTATATAGCTTGTCCTGCCCCCGACAGCCTGCAGGTATACGACATCACCAACTCCACCGCCACCTTCGACTGGGTGCCCGCCGTCTATGGAACCGCATGGCAACTACACATCTGGTTCAGCGGCGGCATCGACAGCATCTATACCGTCGGCAGCCATCCCGCCTCTGTGGGCGGCCTCACACCTAATATCACCTACCACGCTGCCGTGCGTCCGCTCTGCGGCTCAGACAACAATGTCATGGGCGATTGGGGCGACACCATCACCTTTACCACCGATGTCTGTCCCGATGTCGCAGACCTCTCTGCCTCAGTCAACGGCAATAGCGTCACCCTCAACTGGGTGGCAGACCCACTTGCCGAGAGTTGGGAGATAGAATACGGCTTCCAAGGCTTCGACCAAGGTACTGGCACCACTACCACCTCAGCCACTAACACCCTTACCATCGAAAACTTGATAGAAAACATGTCCTACGACTTCCACGTGCGCGCCCTTTGTGATACCGACTGGTATAGCGAAGCATGGACCACGGTCACCGCCACCACCGAGACGCAAGTATTGGAAGACTGCGATCCTATATCCGACCTGACCGTCGCCGATGTGACCGAGCGTTCTGCCCTTATCACATGGACTCCAGGCGACAGGGGCGAGGAGTGGGAGGTAGAGCTGAACGACGCGACGGGAGCCACCCTCCTCTCGACCAGTACCGCCGACCGCCAGTATCAGTTCCTTGGGCTCACCCCCGCCACCCCGTATGTCGCTTGGGTGCGTACCCACTGTGGAGACGAGGATTATAGCGACTATGTCAGTACCAGCTTTGTGACCGCCTCTGCCGGCATTGACCCAATAGCTGAGCCCGTCTGCACAATCCATCCCAATCCCACCAACGGCAACACCACCGTCACCCTCAGCGGAGTGAGTGGCAGAGTGACCATCGCTGTGGTCGACCTTCGCGGCCGTGAAGTAGCCACCGCGACCCTCGACTGCGCCGACAACTGCGCTAAAACGATGGATGTAGACCGCTTGGCACAAGGTGCCTACTTTGTCCGCATCACGGCCGAGAAAGTCAGCATGGTCAGAAAACTTATTAAATTGAAAATTGAAAATTGAAAATTGAAAGTTGGCTGGCAATAATAGTGATCAGTGACCTATGACCTGTGACAAGAAAGCGCTCGTTTCACAGGTCACAGGTCACAAAAAATAAGTGATTAGACAAATGAATGCGGCAGCCAACTTTTTGAATGTGTTAATGTGTTAGTCCTTTTGAATGTGTTAATGTGTTAGTCTTTTTTGATTAACGAATTAACGAATTCTCATTTTCACTAACATTAGGGATTGCACGGGTGAGGAAAGGGTGGTATCTTTGCATTGTATTATTAAATCAATAACAACATGCAACACGATAACAATCAACCTCATGCCGAAAAGCATCATAACCACCACGAGCATCATTTGGCAGGACACTCCCACCACCACCACCACCATACGGCCCATGATATAAAGGAAATGGGGAGTATATACGTGGTGGCAATAGTTATCAATCTACTTTTTGTCGCTGCCGAAGCGGTCGCAGGCTTTGTGGGCCATTCGATGGGGCTGCTGTCGGACGCAGGTCATAATCTGAGCGATGTGTTCTGCCTACTGTTGGCGATGGTGGCTCTGAGGCTGTCGCAAACCCACGCCACAGCGCGCTACACGTACGGCTATCGCAAAGGGTCGGTACTCATTGCCTTGCTGAATGCTATCATCTTGTTAGTGGCCGTAGGAGGCATTGTGGTGGAAAGTATACATAAATTTTCTCATCCCTCTGCAGTCAACGGCGTGCTGATCACATGGACAGCGGCAGCGGCCATCGTAGTGAACGGATTGACCGCCTGGATGCTCTCGCGAAGACAACACGACATCAACACGCGGGGTGCTTTTCTGCACATGCTGGCCGACACGTTGGTGTCGGCGGGAGTAGTGGTGTCGGGTATCGTGATCACCTATACGGGATGGAGCATTATCGACCCTATTATTGGGCTAGTGATAGCAATGGTGATATTGGTATCGACTTGGAAATTGCTGGCGGAGAGCTTGCGGATGAGTATTGACGCGGTTCCCGAGGGAATAGAACCCACAGAGATCATAGCGCTGATGGAGGGGACGGAGGGAGTGGCGGAGGTGCATCACCTGCATGTGTGGCCTCTGAGCACCACCGAGACGGCGCTGACAGCCCATGTGGTGATAGCCGACTGCCAGCAAATGGACGAAATCACCTACCGCCTGAAGGAGCAGCTGCACGCCCACGGTATTGCACATAGCACCTTGGAGCTGGAGACTGCGGCATCACACTGTCACAGCCATAGCTGCTAGTGAGAGTTATTAAATTGAGAATTGAGAATTATCCGGGTGCGGCAGCAAATTTTCAATTTTCAATATACTGGTGTCTCCATTGCCACACAACGAAATTGAGAATTGAGAATTATCCGGGTACGGCAGCAAATTTTCAATTCTCAATTCTCAATTTTCAATTTTATTTGTATTCGTAGTAGAGGGTTTCGACGTAGCGGTAGGAGCCGATGGTCATTTCGTTGGACTTGCTGGTGGGGTAGTTTTTGTTGTTGTAGGTGTAGGTATAGGTCTCGGTCTCGGTGAAGGTTTCGCCGTCTTCCTGAGAGACGAAGGCGATGCCATTGACGTTGTTATGGCTCATGGCGGCGAAGGGAAGGAAGCTGTTGTTTGCCAAGCTGACGGTTTCGAAGAGGTTGTAGAAGGGGTTATTCTTGTCGTCGTAGTTGAAGGCATATAGTATCGAGGAGCCCATGAAGTCGCAGGTTATCTGGATCACATTGCCATCGGCCCACCCAAGGGCGAGATGGAGCACGGTATTGCCTTTCGCGCCCCTCTTGGCGGCTTGGGCGGCAGAGGATTGGGAGACGGCCAAGACGGCAGAAGCCTGCTCGGGTGAGAGGATGAAGCGCAGGGGTAGGATGCGCTCAAACTGGCGCCGCGCCTGCTTGTCCATATCGAAATAGGAGTCGGAGAGGGTGAGGTCGAACGAGGAAATCTTGTCGCCATCGCGGTTGAAGAGGAACGAGGCAATAGTTTCCTTGTCTTCCATCACCGTCATGGACTTGAGGTATTTGCCCTCATACTCGCAGGTGGTGGTCATGTTGACCATGCCAAGAACTTCGCTTTTGACAACGCGATCGTCGCGGTCGTAGGTGAAGAGCTGGGTGTAGACGAGTTCTTGTTCGGTTTCCACATAGTCAGAATCCTCGTAGGGTTCGTAGACGGATTGTTCGTAGTAGAGGATGCGGTCGAGCTGGTTGTCGTTCCAGACCCATTCTTCGGACATGTACTTGGGGTCGATGGACTGAAGCTCTCCGGCGTAGTAGGAGGCGTATTCCTGATACACAGCCTTAAGTTTTTCCTTGGGGTTGAACTTACCTTCCTTCTCCTTGGAGCAGGAGCTGACGCCGAGCAACAGGGCCAGCAGTGTGAGGGTGAAGAGTGTTTTTTTCATGATTAGTGATTGATGATTGGTGATTAGTGATTGGTGATTAGACAAATGAAGACGGCAGCTGATTTTCAATTTTCAACTTTCAATTTTCAACTTTCACGCATTCATGGTTTCCTCTATTTCCTTGACGGTCTTTGGGATGGGTTTGCCTAAGACACGGCAGCCATCGGTTGTGACTAGGATGTCGTCCTCGATGCGGATGCCGCCAAAGTCTTTCCACTTCTCTAGTTCGTCGAAGTTGATATAATCCTTGTTGGTGCCTTGCTGGTGCCACTGGTCGATAAGAGCGGGTATGAAGTAGCAGCCGGGTTCGTCGGTGATGACAAAGCCGGGCTGGAGACGGCGGCCACAGCGTAGGCTGCCGAGACCGAACTGGGTGCTGGGTCGGGTTTCGTCGTCGTAGCCGACGTTAATCTGGCCGTAGTTTTCCATGTCGTGCACATCGAGTCCCATCATGTGGCCGAGACCGTGAGGCATAAGTAGGCTGTGGGCACCATGAGCTACGATATCGTCGAGGTTGCCTCGAAGGATGCCGAGGTCTTTGTAGCCCTGAGCCAGGATGCGGCTGGCGGCGGTGTGGACCTCTTGGTAGGTGATGCCGGGACGGGTGACACGGATGGCCTCGAGGTTGGCATTGAGGACTATCTCGTAGATGGCACGCTGACGGTTGTCGAACTTGCCGCCGACGGGGACAGAGCGGGTGATGTCTGAG
>JAEEGG010021441.1_pt1 | contig 12830 bp, 10 predicted proteins | sample 9134161 | NCBI WGS metagenome assembly JAEEGG01 (sample SAMN16246543, study PRJNA631951) | gut metagenome | biome: gut microbiome; feature: rumen; material: CR-attached | host: Bos | place: Iran: Karaj | collected 2018-10
GAAAGCCGGGGGTGCCTGAAGTCCGTGACCGAAAGGAGCGGCCTAGGGCAAAACTGGTAATTGGGGCTAAGTCGTAACAAGGTAGCCGTACCGGAAGGTGTGGCTGGAACACCTCCTTTTTGGAGTCAACCTTGACACTCGCAGCTCGCGGTTCGTGCCACAAGGCAAGTCGCTCAGACTTCCTTGTACTTATCGTCCATTATTTATACAGGCTCGTAGCTCAGTTGGTTAGAGCGCCACACTGATAATGTGGAGGTCCGCGGTTCAACTCCGCGCGGGCCTACAAAAGCGGAACAACTGTACATCGCAGCTGTTTCGCTTTTTTCTTTTTACGGGGGTATAGCTCAGCTGGTAGAGCACCTGCTTTGCAAGCAGGGGGTCGCCGGTTCGAATCCGACTATCTCCACAAAAAACTTGGTCGCCACATGGCGACCTTTTTTTGTGGAGATATCATTATAAAAGGTCTTCAAGTATATAGTCATTCCGGGCTTGACCCGGAATCTCGTTGAAATTGTATAACTTTGCAGTATGGAGCAGGTATCACTCTGGAGACTGTTTGGCGTGTTCGCGAAGGTGGGGACGTTCACCATCGGGGGCGGGTATGCCATGCTGCCGCTGGTGGAGCAGGAGCTGGTGAAGCGCGGCTGGATCAGCGAGGCCGACTTCGACGAGCTGATCGTGCTGGCGCAGAGCGCGCCGGGCCTGCTGGCCGTCAACATGGCCATCTTCACCGGCCACAAGATCAAAGGCCTGTGGGGCAGCATCGTATCGGCGCTCGGCGCCACGCTGCCTTCGCTGATCATCATCCTGCTGATCGCGATGTTCTTCACCGAATTCAAGGAGAATGAATACGTGACCCGCTTCTTCCAGGGCGTCCGCCCGGCGGCCATCGCCCTCATCCTCGTGCCGGCCATCCGCATGGCGAAGTCCGGCTGCAAATCCTGGTGGACCTGGCTCATCGCCATCACCTCGCTGCTGTGTGTGGCGTTCTTGCAAGTGTCCCCGATCTGGATCATCCTCGTGACCATCTCGGTGGCCGTGTCCGTTTCCCTGATCTTCCAAAAGAAAAAGTCATGATCGGACTGCTCGGCCAACTGTTCTTCACCTTCTTCTTCATCGGCCTGTTCAACTTCGGCGGCGGTGGAGCGATGCTGTCCCTGATCCAGGGGCAGGTGGTCACCTCGCGCGGCTGGATCACCCAGGAGATGTTCACGGACATCGTGGCCATCTCGCAGACCACGCCGGGCCCGATCGGCATCAACTGTGCCACCTACGTGGGCTATGAGGTGATGAACGGCGCTGGCTTCGGTCCCTGGGCCGGGGTGCTCGGCTCCGTGCTCGCCACCTTCGCGGTGGTGCTGCCGTCCTTCCTCGTTTTCTACCTGATTATCCGGACCTTCTACAAGGTCCACGAGACCCTGACCTACAAGGATACGATGCTCGCCCTGCGCCCGGCCGTAGCCGGCCTGATCGGCGCGGCGTGCCTGCTGCTGATGTTCCGCACGGAGTGGACCGGGCTGCGGCCGCAGCTGAGCCTGATCCGGGAGAGCTTCCCGGACTGGTCGTCGTGGGTCATCTTCGGCGCGGCGCTCGCCCTCGGATTGAGCAAGAAAGCCGGCCCGATCGCCATCATTTTAGGCGCGGGCGTGGTCGGCTTGTTGATTTATTGATTATCTTTATCCCGATGAAACGTTTCCTGACCATAGGCATCCTGTGCCTGTGCGCGGCTTTCGCGCGCGCGGGCGTGCTCGAGGACATCGTCCCCCGGCCGGCCGAAGCCGTTTTGCACAAGGGCGGCGTGCGGATTTCCGGCCTGCCGTTCAAGTGCGACGCCTCGCTGCCGAAGGAGGCGCAGACTGCCGTGTCGGCGTTTGCGTCGCACCTGGCCTACGTCAGCGGCAAGAGCAGCCCCTTTGCCGCGCCGCCCGGCCTGGACGCCGCCGTGGCGTCGGGCAAAGTGAAGGGCGCCCTCTTCCTGCGGGACGCTTCGCTGGGCGCCGAGGCCTACACCATTGAAGTGGGCTCGGGCCGCGTGGTGGTCCGCGCCAGCGGCCTGTCGGGCGTGCTGTACGCGCTGGAGACGCTTCGCCAGATGCTCCCGCCGGCCATTTTCGGCGAGCAGGTGGCGGCGAACGAGCATTGGTCGCTGCCCTGCTGCGTGATCCGCGACGAGCCCCGCTTCGCCTGGCGCGGCATGCACCTGGACTCCTCGCGCCATTTCTGGCAGATCGAGGAGATCAAGCGCTACCTGGACGTGATGGCGATGTACAAGCTGAACCGCTTCCACTGGCACCTCACGGACGACCAGGGCTGGCGCATCGAGATCAAGGCCTACCCGCTGCTGAACCAGATCGCCTGCTGGCGCGAGGGGACGATGGTGGGGCACGACTTCTCGTCGAACGACGGCATCCGCTACGGCGGCTTCTATACCCAGGATGAAATCCGCGAAGTGGTCGCGTACGCCGCCGCACGCGGCATCACCGTGGTGCCGGAGATTGACCTGCCCGGCCACATGCTGGCGGCCCTGTCCGCCTACCCCGAGCTGGGCTGCACGGGCGGTCCCTACGCCGCCTGGACGCGCTGGGGCGTGTCCGACCAGGTGCTTTGCGTGGGCAAGGAGAGCAGCTTCAAATTCCTGGAGGGCGTGCTGTCCGAAGTGGCGGCGCTCTTCCCGGGCGAGTACATCCACATCGGCGGCGACGAGTGTCCGAAGGACGAATGGCGGCGCTGCCCGGACTGCCAGGCGCTGATCCGTGCCCTGGGCCTGAAAGACGACGGGCGCTTCAGCGCCGAGCAATACCTGCAGAACTACGTCACCAAGCGCGTCCAGGACTTCCTGGCCGCCCGGGGCAAGAAGGTCATCGGCTGGGACGAGATCCTCGAAGGGGAGCTCGCGCCGGGCGCGACCGTGATGTCCTGGCGGGGCACCGAGGGCGCCGTGGAGGCTTCCGCCCAGGGCTTCGACGCCATCCTCTGTCCCGTCTCGCACTGCTACTTCGACTACCGCCAGGCGGAGGACCCCGCCGGGGAGCCGGACAGCTTCAACGGCGTCGTCACGCTGGAGAAGATCTACTCGCTGGACCCGCTGGAGGGCGTCGACCCCGCGCAGGCGCACCACATCCTCGGCGTGCAGGCGAACCTCTGGACGGAATACATCAGTACGCCGGAGCACCTGGAATACATGCTGCTCCCGCGCATGCTCGCGCTCGCGGAGGTGCAGTGGTGCCCGGCCGGGCAGCGCGACCTCGCGCGCTTCCTGCGCGTGCTGCGCGAGCACGAATTCCCGGTCCTCGACCAGGCCGGCTACAACTATCGCAAGATCATAAACCAATAAAGAATCGTTGATATGAAGAAAATTCTCCTGGCCCTCGCCACCCTGGCCGCCGCGCTGCCGCTTCTGGCCGCGCCGGTGCAGGAAGAGGCGCGTTTGCTCCGTTTCCCCGCCGTGGGCGGCGGAAAGATCGTTTTCTGCTACGCAGGCGACCTCTACAGCGTCGACATCAACGGCGGCGCCGCCGTCAAGCTGACCTCCGACGTCGGCTACGAGTGCTTCCCGAAAGTCTCGCCGGACGGCAAGACCGTCGCCTTCACGGCGCAGTATGACGGCAACACGGAAGTCTACACGATTCCCATCACGGGCGGTGAGCCCAAACGTCTGACCTACAGCGCCCTCGTGGGCCGCGACCAGGTGGGCGAGCGCATGGGCCCGAACAATATCGTCATGGGCTGGACGCCCGACGGCAAGAAGATCGTTTACCGCAGCAAGCAGTGGTGCTTCAGCGGCCTGCGCGCGCAGCTCTGCCTCGTGGACGCAGAGGGTGGCCTGCCCGAGTTCATCCCGACGACCGAGGGCGGCTTCTGCTCCTATTCGCCGGACGGCAAGAAGCTCGCGATGAACCGCATGTTCCGCGAGTTCCGCACCTGGAAGTACTACCGGGGCGGCCAGGCGGACGACATCTGGATCAACACCGTGGGCACGACCAAGCTCGAGAAGATCACGGACAATGACGCCCAGGACATCTTCCCGATGTGGATCGGCAACGAGATCTACTACCTCTCCGACCGCGACCGGACGATGAATCTCTTCGTCTACGACACCAAGTCCAAACAGACCCGCAAGGTGACGGACTTCACCGAATACGACTGCAAGTTCCCGGCCCACAGCGCCGACGGCTACGTGGTCTTCGAGAACGGCGGCTACATCTACAAGTACGACGTCCGCAAGGGCGCGGCCGAGAAGGTGACGATCCAGCTCGCCTCCGACGACGTCTGGAGCCGCAGCGAGTACCGCAGCGGCAACCTGTCCATCAACGGCTACAGCCTCTCCCCGGACGGCAAGCGCGTGCTGATGGTCGCTCGCGGCGACATCTTCTCCCTGCCGGCCGAGAAGGGCCCGGTGGTGAACATTTCCCGCTCCCCGGGCGCGCATGAGCGCGAGGCGGAGTGGAGTCCGGACGGCTCCCGCATCGCCTGGTTCTCCGACGCCTCCGGCGAATACCAGATCTACACCGCTCCGGCGGACAACATGACCCAGGCCACCTGCCTGACCTCCTTCACGGAGGGCTATCCGTCCAACCTCCAGTGGAGCCCGGACGGCAAGAAGCTCTATTTCTCCACCCTCCACTGGGATGTTTGCGAGCTGGACGTCGACACCAAGGCGGTCAGCCGCATCATCGTGGGCAAGGACGCGGCCATTCGCGCTTTCACCCTCTCGCCGGACGGCGCCTGGGCGGCCTACACCACCGCGATGCCCAACTACATGAGTGCGCTCTACCTCTTCGATCTGAAGGCCCGCAAGAGCTACCAGGTCACGGACCGCTGGTACCCGGCCGGGCAGCCGCTCTTCTCGCGGGACGGCAAGTACCTCTTCTTCACCTCCTCCCGCGAGCTGCGTTCGCAGTACTCCGACGTGGAGTGGAACGCTTCCTACAGCCTCTCCGACTACGTGTTCATCCTGCCGTTGGCGAAGGACACGCCGAACCCGCTGACGCTGGGGAATGACGAATATGAGATTCCGGGTCAAGCCCGGAATGACGACAAAGGTAAGGCGAATGACGGAAAGGGCAAAGCGAATGACGGAAAGGGCAAGGCGAATGACGGAAAGGGGAAACCCGGTTCTGCAAATAGTCATTCCGGACTTGATCCGGAATCTCATACGACCAAAGTCGACGTGGACGGCCTCGCGCAGCGCGCGACGGCGCTCCCGCTCCCGGCCGGCCGCTACCGCCTCCTCCTCGCCGACGGCGACAAGCTGTACTATAGCTCGTTCGGCGGCTTCGGCGGTCCCGGTCCCGGCGGCCCCGGCGGCCGTGGCAATGCGTCCGTCAAGACCTTTGACCTCAAGACCCTGCAGACGGGCGACGGCCCCGCCGACATGCCGCTGGTCCTGACGCCCGACGCCAAGAAGGCGCTGGTGCGCAGTGAAGGCAAGTACAAGGTCGTTCCCTTCGGCGGCCCCGCCCCCCGCGGCACTGCGGCCGTGCCGACCGACGAGATCGACATGATTGTCGACCACGAGGCCGAGTGGGCCCAGATCTACGACGAGAGCTGGCGCATCACGCGCGACAACTTCTACGTGGAGAACATGCACGGCGTGGACTGGGACCACATGCGCACCAAATACGGCCAGATGCTGCCCTACGTCAAGCATCGCGACGACCTGACCTACCTGATTGGCGAGTTGATCGGCGAGCTGAACATCGGCCACGCCTACATCACTTCCGGTGAGAAGAAGGACATCCCGCGCATCCCCACGGGCCTGCTCGGCGCGCAGTACAGCAAGGACAAGGGCACGGGCGCCTTCAAGATCGAGAAGATCTTCCGCGGCGCCGACTGGGACGCCTCCCTGCGCAGCCCGCTCCGTGCCCCCGGCATTGACGCCAAGGTGGGCGAGTACATCGTGGAAGTGAACGGTACTCCCGCTAAAGATCTGGTCGATCCCGGCCAGGCCCTGATCGGCAAGGCCGACAAGACCGTCTCCCTGAAGATCGCTACCAGCGCCTCCGGCAAGAACGCCCGCACCGTGTATGTCAAACCCGTGGCGGACGAGGCCAACCTCGCCTACTACGAGTGGGTGCAGACCAACATCGAGAAGGTGGACAAGCTCTCCAACGGCGAGATCGGCTACATCCACATTCCCGACATGAGCACCGAGGGCCTGGACATGTTCACCAAGCTCTTCTACACGCAGCTCGACAAGAAAGCCCTTATCGTGGATGACCGCATGAACGGCGGCGGCAACGTCTCGCCGATGATCCTGGAGCGCCTCCAGCGCGAGGTGTACCGGGTCAACATGTACCGCAACGGCGGCAACCAGCCGGTTCCGAACGAGGCCTTCTACGGCCCGAAGGTCTGCCTCATCGACAAGTATTCCTCCTCCGACGGCGACCTCTTCCCGTACGGCTTCCGCCAGCTGGGCCTGGGCAAGCTGATCGGCACCCGCTCCTGGGGCGGCATCGTGGGCATCACCAGCTCCCGCCAGTTCGTGGACGGGCAGGACATGCGCACGCCGTTCTTCACCTCCTATTCCACGGACGGTGAGTGGATTATCGAGGGCCACGGCGTCGATCCGGACATCGTGGTGGACATCAACCCCTTCGAGGACTGGCTCGGCAAGGACGCCCAGCTCGAGAAGGCGGTCGAGTACCTCAAGGGTGAGTTGAAGAACTACAAGCCGCTGCCCGGCACGCCCGCCGCGCCCGACAAAAGCAAATAAGACAAATACTTAAACTTTTTGTTATATTTGAAGGTCTATGGGAAAGTATCTACGATATAAGTCCACCTTGCTCTTCTGCCTCATTCTTACGACACTGGTAGGTTTGAGCCTGTGGCTGTCCCAGTACATTCCCGAAGACTATTTCGACAACGTCCTCACCCCGATTCTGGTCATCTGCGCCACCGCAATCTCTTTGATCGGTGCGTTGATCGTCTTCCGGCATCTCGAGGGGTATCGCTTCCGCAAGATGTGGGGCTATACGCTCTTGACCTGGGGCATCCTGGACGGGGTCTATGCCATTCTCTGGCTGGCTGTCCCGGAGCACGCGATGAACATGGGCGCCTACCAGCTGACCACGTTCGAACTCCTGCTGGGCAACCTGCTGGGCTGGACGCTTCTGCTCTATCCGACAGAAATCCTCCGGCCTGGCTGGTTGACCGCCAGGCGGGCGCTGATACAGCTCCTGCCAATGATTGCCGTGGTCGCGCTTGACTATGCCGTACCCTTGAATCTGCAACCCGTCATCACCCTGTATCCCTTCATCCTCCTCGCGCTCCTGATCCATCATGTCCGTGTTTACAGCGCGTGGTGCGAAGACAATTTCTCCTCGCTCGAAGATATCGATGTGCAGTGGATCATGCGCTACCTGTTCATGGTGGTCCTGGTAGGCGTCGTCTATATGTTCATGTGCCTGACGCATGGCCATACCCGAGGATTCACCCAGCAGTGGCTGGTGATTCTCCTGCTGGGGTACGGCACCGACCAAATCCTTTTCCGTCGCGATCCGTGGGTGATCCAGAATAAGGCGGAGCAGGATGCCGAGCCTGCCGTGAACCTGAGTGAGGCCGGCCTCTCCAAGGAGATGTCCGCCGTTTATCGAGATGCGCTTGTGCGCTGGATGACGCATGGGAAGCCCTACCAGAATATGGACTTTAAACTCCTGGATCTCCGTCGCGTCCTGCCGCTGGACAGAGACGGCCTCTCGCAGTTCATCCAAGACGAGTTTGGCTGTAATTTCTACCATTTCGTCAACGGCTATCGGGTAGAGGAGGCGAAGCGCCTGATGAAAGCGAAGCCAGACATGAAGATCCTGGACATTTCCCTCCGCTGCGGCTTTTCCTCTCCCTCGGTTTTCTCCCGCGTTTTCACCAGCTTCACGGGAGTCACGCCCAGCGAATGGAATAAGCTTTGACGGGATTTATTTTTTGCGAAGCCAGAGCTCGGGATTCTCGGGCTCTTTTTCTTTCCAGACCTCGAAGTGAAGCTCGGTCTGGCCGTCAATCGTGTCGATGCGGCCGAGCGTCTGGCCGGTCTTGACCTTGTCGCCGGACTTGACGTCCACATGGCCCAGCTTGCAGTAGAAGGTGAAATAGTCGCCGTGCTGGACCAGGATGCAGCGGCCGTAGCCGGGCATCACGATGATGCGCTTGACTTCGCCGTCGAAAACGGCCTTGACTTCAGCTTCGGGCGAGAGGCCGATGTTGACGCCGTTGTTCGCCGGCATCACGAGGGTCGTGTAGACGGGGTGGTTGTGCTTGCCGAAGGTCTCCACGACCGGTCCGTCCGCCGGCCAGGGGAGTTTGCCCTTGTTGGCGGCGAATTCGCCGGAGAGTTTGATGTCCTGCTGGGTGCTCTTCGTCGTGGTCTGGCGGTTACCCTGCTGCCTGGCGGCTTCCTCCTTCTTCCGGGCCTCTTCGACCGCCTGTGCGATGATGCGCTCGATCTCGCGGTTGAGGGCCTCTACCTGCTTGCGCTTGGTGTCGAGCTCCTTCTGGTAGCGTTTCTGGTCCTTCTGCAGGTTGGCGACCAGGCGGTCGGAGCGCATCTCCTCCTGCCGCAGGTCCTGGAGGTCCTGCTCGCGCGCCTTCCGGACGTCTTCCGCTTCCTCGCGCAGCATCGTCAGCCGCGCCAGATCGTCTTCGAGGGCGCTGCGCATCTCCTGGAGCCGGCGCGCCTGGGTGTTCATGGTGCCGGAGAGGTCGCGCAGGTAGGCGTAGCGGTGCGAGGCCTGCCCGAGATTCTTGCTGGACAGCAGATAGGTGTACCAAACACGCGTGTCGCGGTTTTTGTAGGCATTGCGGACGAGCTTGCGGAAGTAGGTCTCCATCGTCTCCAGGCGTTCGCGCAGCCGCTTCGCCGCCTGTTGCCGGACGGCGATGGAGTCCGACAGCGCGCGGATCTCGCGCTCGCTCTCGGCCACCAGCTCGCGGCGCGTGGCCACCTGCTTGCGGACGAGCCTGAGCTCGGTCATGGCGTTGTTGCTCTTGGAAGCGTTCTCCTTGAGCTGCTGCTCCAGCTGGGCGATTTCCTTGCGCAGCGCGTCGCGGCGCGACTCCTGTTTGGCCGTGTCCTGCGCCTGCAGGCCGGCGCCCGAAAGCAGCAGGACGGCGAGCGCCGCCAGTATGCGCAGGGATCGCGTCATTTTTTATTCTTCAGTTCCGAGAGATTCTTGTAGTAGGTGGCGAGGTCCTTCTCGCCCAGGGCTTCGAGCACCTTCGCGTAGTGCTCCAGCACCACGGCGCTGTCCTTGCCGCCGTAGAGCATCGCGTGTTTGAAATAGGGCTTGGCCTCCTTGGGCTTGTGCAGCAGGTAGAGCAGCCAGCCGTAGGTATCGAGGTAGGTGGCGTTGTCGGGCTCCAGCTCGATGGTCCGGCGGCTCATCTTGAGCGCCTTGCGCAGCTGGCGGCCCTCCAGCGAGAGGTAATAGGCGTAGTTGTTGAGCACGGAAGTGCGGTCGGGGTCGGCCTGCAGGGCCTGCTCGTAAATCTCGTAGGCCTTCTTGCTGTCCTCCATCTGCTGGTAATGGACGTCGCCCGCGATCGAGAGCGCCTCGGCCAGGTGGTCGTTGTCGCCCTGGGCGCGCGCCAGGTCGGCCATCACGTCGCATTGCGCCAGCACGGCCTCCCAGTCCTGCTTGATGTAGCACATGCGGAGCTTCAGGAGCTGGATGTCATAGTCCTCCGGATTCAGCTCGCGGTCCAGGTCCACCAGGCGGTTGATCGTGTCGCCCCACACCCAGTAGAAGGAGGCGTCGATGTTGTCCATCAGCACGGTCAGGTAGTTGCTCTTCATGTCCGGGCGCACGTCCTCGTTGCGGATGAGTTCCTCCAGCCCGGCGAAGAACGCCGGGAAATTGCCCATGCGGCGCAGCAGCTCCGTCCGGCCGAACTGGGCCGGGGCATAGCCGGGATCCGCCAGCAGGGCCTGGTTGTAGTAGGCCAGGGCCGTGGAGTCCTGCCGGGCGGCGGCCTTCGCGTCCGCCACCATGGAGAGGGTGTTGGGATTGTTGTAGAGCGACGGCGCCATCTTGATCAGCTTCTCGATGTACTCCGCGGCGCGGAACTGGTCGCGCCGGGCGTCGTAGAGTGAGGCGGCGGCGTAGATGTACCAGGTATTGGTCGAATCCGCCCGGACGGCCTGCAGAAGATGCTCCTCCGCGGCGTCGAGGTCACGCGTGGCCAGCTCGCACAGGCCGAGGTAGTAGTTGACCGCGTCGTCGTCCGGGTCCTGCTCATGGAGCTGGGCGAACAGGGTCTTCGCCTGTCCGTACTGGCCTTCGGCATAGGCAGCCGCGGCCGTGAGGAAAAGATCGTCCCCCGTCTGCGCCTGGACCGGGAGGGTGCAACAGAGCAGAGAGAGGGCTGCGTATAGGAAAAACTTGCGCATTCGTGACACAAAAATATGTATTTTTTGTGAGAAAATTTGGCTATTTTCGTGGGAAATAAAATTTCGGGCAGTTGATGCAACTTTTCAAGGATAAGAAGCATCTTAACTCTCGGGAAACAGAATGGATCGAAGGGGCGAAGCGCGGCGACCGCCGCAGCCAGAAAGCCATCTACGACCTCCTGTCCGCCAAGATGTTCGCAGTTTGCCTGCGGTACATGGGCGACCGGGACGCCGCCGAGGATATCCTCCAGGATGGTTTCGTAACTCTTTTTTCCAAACTGGACAGCTATTCGGGAGAGGGTTCTTTCGAAGGCTGGGCCCGCAAGATCTTTGTGAACACTGCGCTGATGAGTCTCAGGAAAAAGGACGTACTCAGGAACACGGAGGACGTGGACGCCGCATGGAACATCACCAGCGACGACCCGACGGCCATCCAGCGGATCGGCTACAAAGACCTGCTCAAGATGATCGCCGCCCTGCCTCCCGGCTTCCGGACGGTCTTCAATATGTATGTAATCGAAGGATATTCGCATAAGGAGATCGCCGAGTCGCTGGAGATTTCCGAGACCACTTCCCGCTCGCAGTTGCAGCGGGCGCGCGTACTGTTGCAAACGAAGATCAAAGAGAAGTATTAAGATGCAGGACACTGAATTCGAAAAGTTCGATCTGGAAATGAGGTCGATGCTTGCAGATGCGGAGGTGAAGCCGTCACGCCGCGTCTGGAAGGGCGTGTCCGCGCGTCTGGACGCCGATGCCGCACCCGTCGCCAACCCTTGGGGTTGGATGAAATGGGCCGGTGTGAGCCTGGCCGCCGTCGCCGTGGCTGTCGCCTGCGTCGTCTTCTTCTCCGGTACACGCACCTCAATTCCAACCAAAATTTTCAACCAATCGCAAGCTGATATGCTTGCACAGACCGGTGAGACTGCCGGTGCTCCGACGGACGTCGCGGCCCCGGCAGCCGACCCGGCTTCTGAGGTAGGGAGCCCGGCGCCGCAAGCCGTCTCCCGTCCCGCTGTCCGCCCCGCCCGGCCGCAGGCGCTGGATTCCCGTCCGGTCCCGGCCCAGGAGGTGAGCGGAGAGCAGCCCGTCCCGGAGACCGCCGCTCACCCGGCTGAACAGCCGCAGCAGGCGACGGCCTCCGAGCCCGGGCGCCAATCCACCCGCCAGGCCAAGACCCGCGTGGTGGAGCCCGTCACGGACCCGTTCACCGCGATTGAGCCGGCGCGCAAGGGCTTCAAGCCCCGCCTCGCCCTCTACGCGCAGGGCTCCGTCGGCACCAACGACGCCAGCGGCCGTCCGGCGCTGCCCGGCGCCTACATGGCTCCCGGCGCACAGGACGAGTTCTCCGAGGTCCTGGGCAGCAGCTCGACCTACGGCGTGCCGTTCACGCTCGGCCTGGGCGTCCGCGTCTACGTGGCCCCGAGCCTTTCCATTGGCACGGGCATCGACTATTCCCTGCTCACCCGCACCTTCACGGGCGGCTATCAGGGCACTCCCGGAACCGTTTCCCACACAATACAATACATCGGTATCCCGGTCCGTCTCTACTACGATATCCTGACTTCGGACCGGATCAAGTTCTACGCCTACGGCGGCGGTGAAGCCGAATTCTGCATCGGCAACAAGTACCGCCTCTTCGGCTCTCCGGACATCGTCCGCGACTACAAGGTGAACAGCCCGCTCTTCTCCGTCGGCGCCGGTCTCGGCGTGGAGTTCCGCCTCGGGCGCACCGTCGGCCTGTACCTGGATCCCGGCGTGAACTACTACTTCCCGGGCAACCAGCCTCGCAGCATCCGCACGGACAAGCCGCTGATGCTGAATTTCGACGCCGGTTTGCGATTCAATTTCTGATTGAGAAAAATTAAACGATTAACACCCTGCAAAAAGATACGAATCTTACTGCAGGGTGTTGATTTTTTGTGCTTCTTTGCAAAAAGCCCCGGTCAGGCGTCCTCCCAGCTCAGGGTGCGGGTGCCGTCCGGAGCCACGGTGATGGAGACGGCCAGCGTCTCCTCCGGCAGCAGCTCTTCAATGTTTTCCGGCCATTCCATCAGGCAAAGGGCGCCGCTGTCCAGATAATCATAGAGACCGATATCAAGCGCTTCCGCCGGCTTTGTGATGCGGTAGAAGTCGAAGTGGTAGACCGGCTCGCCCGCCGCCGTCCGGTATTCGTTGACGATGGCGAAGGTCGGGGAGCTGACGGCGTCCGAGCGCACCCCCAGGCGGCGGCAGAGCGCCGTGATGAAGGTGGTCTTCCCGGCTCCCATGGAGGCGTGGAACGCGACGAGGCGGCGGTCGCCGATGCGGCGCAGGAATTCGTCCGCGGCGCGGTCGAGCTCCGACAGGGAGGGTATGACGATGCTGTTTGACATGATGATGCAAAGATACTAAATATATAGACTATGTTAACACACATTCACGGTGCAAGATGCATCTGTATCGACGCCGT
>JAEEGG010021442.1_pt1 | contig 12829 bp, 12 predicted proteins | sample 9134161 | NCBI WGS metagenome assembly JAEEGG01 (sample SAMN16246543, study PRJNA631951) | gut metagenome | biome: gut microbiome; feature: rumen; material: CR-attached | host: Bos | place: Iran: Karaj | collected 2018-10
GGGTTGGCTAATCCATTAAGAAAGTGCATGCAAAGTGGCGTTTTGACTTTCAAGTCAAAGCCTGCGGGTTATGATTACTCCTTAGCAGTTTAAGATAAGATCAACACTTTTCTTGAACATAGCCTAAGAATTTATATTTATGAACCCTTGGGATTTATTCAGATGCATTGTCGCAAATGTGGAAAAGTAATATCAGATGACTCAGTTATTTGCAAATACTGTGGTGCAGCGTTAAAGGATTCAGGCAAAAAGAAATCATTACGTCTGATGACTGGAATCACCGCTGGGATTGTTATCCTTGCCGGTTTATGTGCGTTTATGGGATATCAGTTTTTGCATGAATACAGAGCTCTTAATCCTGTAATATCTTCCCCTGACGAAATTACGCAAGAGTTAATTCAGAAAATTATTGATAACAGCATCAGTTCTTTGACTATTGATTACGAATTTACCGGGTGTCCATCTATAGAGACATATGATAAATGGAAAAAAGAAGAGCATATAATTAATCCCTTCTGGAGAGCAAATAGTGTTCAGCCCCTGAAACGCATCAAATTTGAAGTAAAGTTTACAGATAAGAGTAATTCTCTTGCATGTGCTTTTTATGAGTTAAGGAACTGTCCTTTATTTAATTCCAATTTTTAAACCTCGGATTACGTAGTTCCAATCGGGTAGCTTTGCATCTTTTTCGAGATCTATTTTTTCAAATACTTCATCATCAATTTTTACCCCTTTGTTATACGTATTTTCGTCTACTTCACAAAGAACAGATAATCCTTGGTTAGTTTTTGTTGAACGGATCAAATTAACCGTAGTTTCTATATCAATCAAAGGTTTTCCTTGCCAATTTCTTGAAATATAGCAAAAGAGCCTATGTTCAACTTTGTTCCACTTGGAGGTTCCTGGCGGAAAATGTGAAACATGAATTTCAATGTCCAGTTCATCAGCCAGCAGTGCCAATGCATATTTCCATAATTTCACTCTTGATCCATTGCTTCCGCCTCCATCACAATTAACATACAGTTTGTTTGCTGTTGGAAAAGTTGCTTTTCCTACAATATTCCACCAGCGGCGTATACTTTCTACTGCAAAGGCTCCTGTGTCGCAGCTTGTTCCAAGGTTAACATAAGCTGTATTGTTATTTATGACATACACTCCATATGGTGACACTTTCCCTCCTTCTAACGGAAAGTCGTGATCCAGCACCTTGCGTGGATCCTTACACGGACGGTACTCCTGACCGTTGTTTTTAAAATTTCCTATGAGTTCCTTTTTCTTTGTGTCTACACTTATTACAGGCAACCCCGCAACTATGAATTCTGTTGCTTTGTTGTTTATATACTGAAACTGCTCATCTCTATTCGGATGTTGCGAGCCTACCTGTTCCATCTTCTGGTTAACCTGTTTGCTGTATCCAAGTTCTTCTAAAATGTTTGAAACTACGTTTTTATTGGTTTTGATATTGTATTTTTCTTCCAGTATTTGAACTATTTGTCGAAGACTCAGATTTGTCCATACAAGAATCTGCTCTGGATTGCCGTAGGTATTATTTTCCAGAATAAATTTTATTTTTTCCGTAATCTCCGGATATTTCTTCTCTATTCCCGGTCTGCCGGCACCTTTTCGGCGTATGCCTTTTTCAGAAGTATATTCTTCGGGATATTCATTCCATTGCTCAGGTTTATTTGTTTTATCTGAGATCCCTGACTTTATTGTTTTGTAATCAAGACCACTTATGGCACAAACTTTTTTTATGCCTCCAAAACCACATGCATCAGCAATACTTCCGGCTAATATTCTTTTTTGACGTTCATTGAGGAACGGATGTACATCGTTATAAATATTCTCTATTACTGTATCAACAGCACTGCTTATAACTGCCATAGCAAATCCTCTTTTGGGTACTTATGGCAATGGTATAACGATATGTTTTAACAGTCAATAAAATTGGAGTTAATTTAAGGACAGTTCCTAAGTAAACTTGAATATGTGAATATTCAGGATACATCTAATATAACTTCCATGGATAGAATGTTCTCCTTTGCAGAATCATTTAATCAGCCAATCGGCAACTGGGATACCTCAAATGTTACAAATATGAGAGGGATGTTCATGGCCGCAACATCTTTCAATCAGCCAATCAGCAACTGGGATACCTCAAAGGTTACGGATATGAGCGGTATGTTCTTATATGCAAAATCCTTCAATCAGCCAATTGGCAGTTGGGATACTTCCAATGTTACCAATATGAGCAGTATGTTTTCTGAAGCAACATCATTCACTCAGCCAATCAGCAACTGGGATACTTCAAAGGTCACTGACACGAATGCCATGTTCTTCAATGCAGAATCTTTCAATCAGCCAATTGGCAATTGGGATTCTTCAAATGTTACAGATATGCGTTTGATGTTCAATGGAGCTAAATATTTTAATCAGCCAATCGGCAATTGGAATACTTCGTAAGTTACGAACATGCGATCGATGTTTGAAAACGCAATATCCTTCAATCAGCCAATCGGCAACTGGGATTCTTCAAACGTTACCGATATGAGCAGGATGTTCAAAGGAGCAAAATTTTTCAATAAACCAATTGGCAGCTGGAATACCTCAAAGGTTACAAGTATGTATGCCATGTTCCAGGGTGCAAATTCTTTCAATCAACAAATCGGCAACTGGAATACCTCCAAAGTTACTGATATGAGTTGGATGTTTTCCTATGCAGAATCCTTCAATCAGTCAATCGGAGACTGGAATACCTCAAAAGTTACAAAAATGTTTGCTATGTTTCTAGAAGCAAAATCCTTTAATCAGCCAGTTGGCAACTGGGATACTTCAACTGTTACTGATATGAATTTCATGTTCGACGGGGCTGGTTCATATTCATACCTAAGCCACGAGGGGCAAAATAAGATATTAAACGGACTGCAGTCCGGTTAAACTGTCTAATCGTTATCAGTTTCCTGGACAGAATTTCTTTGCAGACCACCTGAGGACGGGAGGAATGATGCAATCAGATATTCCTGTAATGACAGCATAGTAATTAAGTGAATAGGTGTGTTTTGAAGGAATGTGACAGCTGACAGACAAACAGTTACTCTGTCCGTGAGTTTTCGGATTTTCTGATTTGTTCCGCCGGATGAATTAAACTCCGCCCAGCAGTGACAGGATCATGTTGGCATGAGCCTGCTGGATCCGTGACATCATGGCTACAGCAACCTGCTGCAGTATGCTGTTCTTTGTAAGCTCCGCAACCTCGGAGGCATAATCTGTATCCATAATTCTGGATCTTGCATCAGAGATGTTTTCTATCATGTTTTCCTGATTGCTGATGGTACTTTCTAGACGGTTCGACACGGCACCGCACTTTGCTCTTGCCTTGCCGATATATGCAATCATGCTGTCGTAGACACCAATGGCATTCTGGGCATCTCCTTCGCTCATTATGCTTACTGATCCGTTCGTGCCGTCTACTGTTGTGGCAGTGGTGTTAAAGGTAAGACCGGCCGATGTGGCACTGCCAAGAAGTGCACTGTAGCTGACATTGTCAATGTCCAGATCTATGGTGTCCCCGGCGTATGCACCTACCTGGAGCGTGAATTTTCCGTTGTTGTGGGATCCGTCCAGTATATTGATGTGTCCTCCCCATTTTGTAGTTGAAACGGTTCTTTCAAGTTCCTTCATCAGTTCATCTGATTCTGCCTGCATTGCTTCTCTTTCACTTGTTGAATAGGTGCCGTTGGCGGCCTGTACTGCAAGGGTTCTGAGTCTCTGAACCATATCCTCCATGCCGTCCATGGCTCCGTCAGCAATCTGGGCAAGAGAAATACCGTCGTTGGCGTTGCGGTTGCCCTGGGTCAGCCCGTTGATCTGAGCTGTCATCCGATTTGCAATCTGCAGTCCGGCGGCATCATCTTTGGCACTGTTGATACGTTTGCCCGACGCAAGCCGCTGATAGCTTACGTTCATAGCCTTTGTTGCCTTGTTCAGGCTTCGTCCCGCACTGAAAAGAGACGTATTAGTGATGTACAATCCCATGATGCATCACTCCTCATAGATCTGTTCCTATAAGTTTATCGGCGGATTTTCTTTATAATTTAGGCAGACAGGGAGCCACTTCAGGAACTTAAAATGCTGCAGTTTATCCCGATCCTGCAGCATACTTCTTTCATATTAAACTTAATTAAACAGACACACCTCAGAATACATTCCTTCACGATTCTGGTGAATGCAATAGTGTTCAATGTATCATTATTGCAATGATAATCAGTCCACCGACTGACGACAGTGTTAAAATAAGATTGTGTTTTGATTTTCTAATCGGAGGATTTATGAAATCTCTTTTAGGTTTGATTTTTGCAGTTGCTTCCCTTGCTGGTGCCGATGCAGCTCTTGCCGGTATGGATACTGGTACTCTTGATTCAGCCTCCAGTGCTCTTTCTTCCACCAAGGACAAGGTTGACAGCGCAAAGCAGGTCACATCAGCTGCCGGTCTTGTTTCTGACAAGGCTGCTTCAGCAGACTCGGTTCTTGGCAGTGCATCATCAGCTCTTGGCGGTGCAAAGGACAAGGTTGACAGTGCAAGAACAGCTGTTGATACAGCAAACAAGGTAAATGCAGCCAAGGATGCCCTGACAGGCGGTGCTTCAGGAACTTCCGGTACATCATCTCTTCTGGATGCCGGTGTTGACAGTGTAAAGGCCAAAGCAGAGGAAAAAGCCAAGGAAAAGGCAAGAGAGAAGGTAATGGAGCAGACTACTGATGCTGCCAAGAGTCTTCTGAACTGACAGTTTTTTTTAACCATGATTTGCTGACCTGATCCGTGATGAGCGGATCGGGTTTTCTTTTTTCTGTAGCTGAAAAGTTTGATGTTCCGGCATTACCTCAGGCAGTTTCGGTTATGACAGTTAAATGTCTGTGCAGATCAGAAGCATGAGATTTCCTGGTAAGACCGGGTGAAGGTTACAGGAGAACAGACCGGAGGACAGTGCGGCTTGAGAGGGTAAAAAAAATGCTCCTTAAAGGCACTTAAGGAGCTTGCATATGCAATTTGCAAAAGGAATATTAAGACTAACAAATCAAATATGTGATCATTATAACAATTTTTCGATGAAATGCAACATAGATCACAAATTTTTATTAGCTGTTTTTTGAGTCCTGCGTTTTTGCCCCTATCTATTGTGGTATGGCAGCCGTTGTTATGGCTTCTGCTCATCCGAGCAGCTGTTTCTGAATGATTTGAATTGTCATCCTGCAGGCTGCTGCAGGATGTGCCGTCTGCGGTGCCCGCAGACAGGTATGGCACATGTTTTTTAATTTTGTGATCTTCGTGGAGTTTTTATCACTTTTGCGGTAAAATCGGCGTGCCCGTTGGAGTTGACAGCTGATGCACCTTAAAGATTTTGATTTTGAACTGCCTAAAGAGCTTATTGCTCAGTACCCTTGCAGGGAGCGTACATCCTGCAGGCTTTTGTGCCTTGACGGAAATACAGGCGGTTTGACTGATACGACTTTTGTCAGCCTTATTGACTGCCTGAATCCAGGTGACCTGATGGTTTTTAACGATACCAGAGTCATACCGGCCCGCATATTCGGCAACAAGGTTACCGGCGGCGCGGTTGAACTGCTGGTGGAGCGGATGATTTCAACTACGGACATCCTTGCCCATATACGATCCTCAAGATCACCGAAGCCCGGTTCCCGTCTTGTCTTCTCCGGCGGTTATGAGGCAACGGTTACAGGACGGCAGGATGATCTTTTTGAAGTGAGTTTCGCCGGAGCAGGGAAATCAGTGCTGGAGATCCTTGATCTTATAGGGCATGTTCCTCTCCCTCCTTATATCGAGCGTCCGGATCAGGATGCGGATCGTGATGATTATCAGACGGTATACGGAAAGGTTCCGGGAGCGGTGGCTGCTCCTACTGCCGGACTTCATTTTGATCTGCCGTTCATGAACAGGATCAGAGAAAAGGGAATCATGACGGCGTTTGTAACTCTGCATGTGGGAGCGGGAACTTTTCAGCCGGTGAAGACCGAAAACATTGAGGAGCATCATATGCATTCCGAATATGCCTGCATGCCTGAGGAAACTGCTCAGATGATCCGTGAAACAAAGGCTGCCGGCGGAAGGATCGTGGCTGTGGGTACTACTTCGGTTCGGACTCTTGAAAGCGCCGCGGCAAAATACGGAAGCATTGAGAACCTGAAGGCCTACAGTGACTTTACTGATATCTTTATTTATCCCGGCTACAGGTACAGAGTGACAGACGCACTGGTGACCAACTTTCATCTGCCGCAGTCGACTCTGATTATGCTTGTCTCGGCATTTGCGGGATACAGGCATACCATGGATGCATACAAACATGCCGTTGACTCCAAATACCGTTTCTTCAGCTACGGTGATGCCATGTTTATCACGCGAAAGGATACACCAGATGAAATTTAATCTCCTCGGCAGAAGCGGCAATGCGAGACGCGGATGTCTTGAATTCCATCGCGGAACAGTACAGACTCCGGCTTTTATGCCTGTAGGCACTCTTGGAACGGTAAAGGGACTCTCTCCTGAGGAGGTTGAGGGCATTCATGCCGAGATTCTGCTGGGAAATACTTTCCATCTCTGGCTCCGTCCAGGAACTGAGGTAATCAAGGCTCATGGCGATCTCCACGATTTCATGAACTGGAATCGTCCCATTCTTACGGATTCCGGCGGTTTTCAGGTGTTCAGCCTGGGCAAAATCAGAAAGATCACGGAGGAGGGTGTTCACTTCAGACATCCTATAAACGGATCTCCTATTTTTCTTTCTCCGGAAATTTCCATGCAGATCCAGCTTGATCTGGGATCTGATATTGTAATGAGCTTTGATGAATGCACTCCGTACCCCGCCACTGAGGATTATGCTTCAAAGTCCATGGAGCTTTCCATGCGCTGGGCCAGAAGATCCCGTGATGAGTTTGATCGTCTTGAAAATCCGAACGCACTTTTCGGTATTGTGCAGGGCGGCGTATTTGAGAGATTAAGGCGGGAATCCGTGGACAGGCTTCTTGATATCGGCTTTGACGGCTATGCCGTCGGCGGTCTTGCCGTTGGTGAGCCGCAGGAGGAGAGGGAGCGCATACTTGATTTCACTCTGGGACTTCTGCCCCAGGATAAGCCCAGATATCTGATGGGAGTAGGGCGTCCCGAGGATATCGTTGAGGGAGTGAGACGCGGTGTTGACATGTTTGACTGTGTGATGCCGACCCGTAATGCTCGCAATGCTCATCTTTTTACAAAATCCGGGGTTCTCAGACTGAGAAACGCCAGATATGCAATGGATACAACTCCGGTTGATGCGGAATGCGGCTGTTATACCTGCAGAAACTATTCCAGAGCCTATCTCCATCATCTGGACAAGTGCAATGAAATATTAGGTGATCGTCTCAATACCATCCATAATCTCTACTACTACGAGGAGCTTATGGCTGATATCAGAGCATCAATCGAGAACGGCACCTTTGAGGATTTTGTTGCTGATTTTTATCATGGACTCGGGCGTGATGTACCCGCGCTTTAGTTTTTTATTTTGATTTTTTAGAGGTTAAATTATGGATCTATTTTCTGTAGCATACGCCGCAGAAGGGGCTGCACCGCAGCCTCAGGAGGCTAACTGGTCTATGCTTATCATCATGGTGGTTATTTTTATTGCCATGATGTACTTTGTCACCATTAAGCCTAACAAAAAGGCAATGAAACAGAAGGAGGAACTTTTAAGCAAGGTTACCGTGGGCGACGAAATCATGCTGCGTTCCGGAATGTGCGGAGTTGTAAAGGAATATAAGGCAGACAGCGATTATGTTGTTGTTGAAATCAGCAGCAATACCCCTGTTACCTTTGCCAAGGACGCCATAGTTCATATTTTGCCCAAGGGTACAATCAGCGCACTGAAGTAGTGGAGGTTTCAGGTGAATAGATTTCCGTTATGGAAAAACCTGCTTATTATCGTAGTTATCATACTTTCTGCGATATATGCAGTTCCCAATCTGTTCGGAGAAGATCCGGCAGTACAGATTTCCGGAAAGAAAGGTGTCGAGGTAACACAGGATGTTGCCGACAGCATCGGGAAGGCTCTCAGCGATGCCTCAATTCCGGTAAAGGAGCTTGAGCTGGAGAAAGGTCAGCTCCTTGTCCGTCTTGACAATGAAGAGAATCAGATGAAGGCTCAGAGTCTGATAGCATCGGAGCTTGGTGAAGACTATTCCGTTGCCATCAACCTGGCTCCTTCCACACCAAAGTTTCTGACAGCCATCGGAGCTACTCCTCTCAAACTTGGTCTTGATCTTCGCGGCGGTGTTCATTTCCTTGAGGAAATTGACATGAAAACAGCCATGGACAAGGCATATCAGCAGCTGGTGCAGGATCTGCGCTCAGTGCTGCGGGATGCGAAAATCAGAGGCGGTTCAGTACGCCTGGGCGAGGACATGGTCAAAGTATCCTTTGCAAAGGAAGCTGACAGAGATGCCGCCATAGATGTGTTCAAGACCAAGGTTGCAGGCGTTACCTTCAACGGTGCCGTGGACGGCGACAAGTATGTGGTAGAGGTTGCTTTTAACCGTGACCGCATCCAGGAGCTCAAGACCATGGCTGTTGATCAGAACATCAACATTATCCGAAACCGTGTCAACGAGCTTGGCGTTGCTGAGCCGCTGGTTCAGCGTCAGGGCAGCGACCGCATTGTAATTGAACTTCCCGGTATTCAGGATACCGCCCGTGCAAAGGAAATTCTCGGTGCTACGGCTACTCTTGAATTCAGACTGGTGGACAAGTCAGCCGATATCCAGTCGGCGGCTGAAGCTTCCGTCGGCGCGGATGTGGAGGTTCTTCCTACGGCAGACGGCCGTACGGCTGTTCTTGACAAGCATGTGATCCTTACAGGTGAGCATATAACCGATGCGAATTCCGGTTTTGACGAGTACGGACGTCCCCAGGTTAATATCAAGCTTGACAGTGAGGGCGGCAGCAGAATGTCGAACTTTACCCGGGATCATGTGGGTGCACTTATGGCTACGGTTTTCATCGAGCAGAAGGCTACCGACAAGACCAGACCCGACGGTTCAACCATTTTTGAAACCAAGAAGACTGTTGCCAATATGGCCACCATTCAGACGCAGCTTGGTTCAAGTTTCCGCATCACCGGTATAGACAATCCTACCGAGGCGCACAATCTGGCTCTGATCCTTCGGGCAGGTGCCCTTATTGCTCCAATCAAGATTGCAGAGGAACGTACTATCGGTCCGAGTCTCGGTCAGCAGAACATTGATTCCGGAATGAAGGCCATGATCTTCGGCATGGTAGCAGTGCTTATCTTCATGGCAGTCTACTACAACGTGTTCGGCCTTATTGCCGATTTTGCTCTGATCTGCAATCTTCTGTTTCTGGTTGGTGTAATGTCAGTTATTCCGGGAGCCGTCATGACGCTGCCCGGTATTGCAGGTATCGTTCTTACCCTCGGCATGTCCATTGACGCAAATGTTCTGATATTTGAGCGTATTCGTGAAGAACTCAAGAAGGGAGCAAATGTTCAGGTGGCAATCAACGAAGGATACGGAAAGGCGTTTGTGACAATTCTTGACTCTAACCTGACCACGCTGGCAACAGCCCTTGTACTGTTTGCTGTCGGAACGGGTTCGGTGAAGGGATTTGCCCTGGTGCTTATGATTGGTATCGTATGCTCCCTGTTTACTGCCATTACAGTAAGCCGCGGCGTTGTCAATGCTATCTTCGGCGGTCGCAGTATCAAGAAGCTGCCTATATAAAAGGAGAAGAAGCGAATGTTAACATTAATAAATCCGAAGAAAACTATCAGGTTTATGCATGTCTCGGTACCGGCCATGATCCTGGCCTGTACTCTGGTTATTGCTTCGATTGTCTGTCTTTGCGTCAAGGGATTGAATTTCGGTCTTGATTTCACCGGCGGTACGGTTTTTGAAATTGAATATGCCAGGGATGTTGATCTGGCTGATGTCAGAAAGGCCATTGACAAGGTTGGCGTGGATTCACCGGTGGTACAGCACTTCGGATCCTCCAAGATTGTCATGATCAGAATCAAGCCTATTGCTGATGCGGATCAGGACAAAACCACAACTCTGATATACAATGCCGTCTCCGGTATTCAGGAGGGCTCAAAGCTCAACCGTGTGGAGTTTGTCGGTCCTTCGGTAGGTTCAGAGCTTGTCTCAAGCGGAATTATCGCCATCTGCCTGTCCATGCTGTGCATTCTGATATATGTGGGTGCACGCTTTGAATGGAGAATGGCAAGCTCTGCCATTGCAGCTCTTTTTCACGATACAATCATCACTCTCGGTCTGTTTTCGGTGCTGGAGTACGAGTTTGATCTGACGGTTCTTGCCGCTGTACTCACAATCATCGGTTACTCACTCAACGATACCATCGTTGTGTTTGACCGCATACGTGAGAATGTACGAATCGCACGCGATATGGACATGAAGGAGATTCTTGATGTTTCCATAACGGAAACCTTAAGCCGTACAATCATAACATCCGGAACAACCATGTTTACCGTGCTGGCTCTGCTGTTTGCCGGAGGTCCGATGATTTTCGGATTCTCCTTTGCCATGGCAATCGGTATTGTTGTCGGTACCTTCTCCTCCGTATATGTTGCATCAGCGCTCGCTTTGTTTTTCGGCATGAAGCGTGAGAATCTCGTTCCTCCGCCTCCTGTCAAGAGAGACGAGGAAATCATCGAGGTTCTTGATGAGGACTGATACAGATGATCTGAAGGTGATTTGAACTTTGTGTTCAGTCTCTTCCAGCCAGTTTACTGATCAGTTAAAATCCGGTTCTCCTGACGGCGGATCGGATTTTTTATTTTTGCCGATCTCAGTTCTGAACATTTTCTGGTGACATCAGTCCCGTTCACAGTGATAATGCTGATGTTTTTTCAGCAAATGGGTATGACATGAACAGAGTTCAGCTTTTACTACTTATCGGACTTCTTCCTTCTGCTGTTTCCGCTCATGATCTGGAGCAGAGTTTTGCCGATGCTCTTGAATCATCAGATGATGCAGCTGTGAAGAGCATGATCAGGCTTCCTGCGGTTTTATGTACCTCCGGGGAATGGAAGTATGTGATTAAACGGGATGATCTCGCAGGGGTTAATCTGGATGATGTTATTTCGGATCGGAAAGAACTTCTTTCAGTACTCAGGGAAGAAAAGGCGGGAAATCCGTATTCAAATTTCCGATCAAATCCGGCTCACGGCGAACGTTTTTATCAGACCGCCGGTGAAAATATTTTTGTGGACGATGCCGGAATAAGCAGAATTATTCCGAGAGATTTCAGAAAATGTGCACCGCCAAAGATAAGCCTGTGTCCAAAAAAAGAAGACAATCAGCGTATTTCAGAGCTGGTTCATCTTTCCTTCATGCTCGGCATGAATCTTTTCGAACTGCCGAAGATGTCCGGACGCAGAAGTCTCGGTTATTTCAGCAATTCTGATCATAAAATCATTGGCTTTCGTCTGCCTTTTGCCACAGAGGACTTCATCAATGAAAATCTTCCAAGATCTCTCAATCAGATAACAATCAGTTATGATCCCGCGAGCTATTACGGAGCTCCGGGCTGGACTTTCAACAGGGGCAGGGGATATCTCATGATTATTCCTTCCGCACTGGCAGATCTTCCTGCCGTCAGGGGCTGTGACGGAGATCAGAAGGTCTGTGATTTCAGCAATCAGACTGCATTTCAGTATACTGATGAACTGTACGGATACAGCAGTGTGCTGTTTGCCCGTCAGGAAAAGAACGGCAGCTGCACGCTGGAAAAGTACTATATGAGAGATCTGTTTCCTGAAACTGTGGCTGTAAATGACAGATCCCTTTATCTGGAACTGGCGGAGAATGCACCTCACGGGGTTCCGAAGTATCAGATTGAGAACAGTACCTGGACTGATGCAAAGGATAAATCTGTCAGACTGAATTTTGACGGCAAAAAGGTAAAGCTCCACATATACATGTCCTTAAGCCAGCTTTTCAAACTCCATAAACCAAGTTGTAGTCTGGCTTTCTTTAAGACTATTTAATATCGATTCAAGCGTCCTGTGTTCCTCTTCCTTTTTCTTCGATTGTCGGGACTTCGTAACAATCTCCTGATTATTCAGCAGCACTCGGAGAGTTTGCTGCATGATCTTGATTTGCCCCCGGATAATTGACTCGGCAAATTTTGCAAACCATTTGGCATCTATATTGACTTTGTACAACGATACATTCTTAAAGAACTGACCAAGAAAATTCGCCGTCATCTGTTTTATCAGGTAGGCACATATCGACGCCGTTATTAAAACTCTTAAGATGGTTACGTTAGTTGTCCTCGCTGCAAGCTTCAGATTGTTGCCACTTTTTAAGTTTTTAAAACAAAGCTCCAGCTGCCACCGGATTCTGTATACATCTGTTATGAGACGGGCTCTCATTTTTTCGCGAGAAATATTGGTGATCATCAGTACCACATCCTTCTTTTCCTCGCTATAGAAAGCAACAATTCGATAGTTATCGCCGTTAGAAAATTGAACATCCAGATCAAGGTTATGCCTGAATTCTTTCACCAGCTTAATTGCATCGCTTACCTTCATCCCTTCATAACTTTTCTCAGTAGGAACATCACTTCTCAAAGTCTTATGTCTGTCGCCCCAGATTTTGCACTTCTTAATAACTGCGGCACAATTGTGTCTTGCCTTGGTGATAAAGTAACTTCCGTTTTTGTCTATTTTCGCAAACAGGATGAGACTTTGATATCCATTGTCAAAAAGAAAGAGCATAGGTCTGTCTTTATCGACAATAA
>JAEEGG010021445.1_pt1 | contig 12828 bp, 10 predicted proteins | sample 9134161 | NCBI WGS metagenome assembly JAEEGG01 (sample SAMN16246543, study PRJNA631951) | gut metagenome | biome: gut microbiome; feature: rumen; material: CR-attached | host: Bos | place: Iran: Karaj | collected 2018-10
TCTGCTTGAAGTCGGCGATGTTTGTCTGCTTGTTGATGCGAACATACTCGATGCCAGTCATCTCGGCGAAATCCTCCCAGTACTCCTCGGTGATGTCGTAAGAGAAGGCACTGTGGTGAGTACCACCGGCCAGAATCCAGGCTGCAGCACCAATCTCGAAGGTGGGCTGTGGAACCCAGAGTGCTGAAGCTACAGGCAGCTTTGGCATGGGCTGTGGCTCGATGCACTCAACCTCCTGAGAGATGAGACGGAAACGGTTACCCAGATCAACTATGGTAGCCTTGATACCAGCACCAGTCTTTGAGGTGAATACCAAACGGGCTGTCTGCTGCTTGCGGATACCGATGCCCAGGAAGTGAACCTCGAGCTTTGGCTTATCAGTTGCAATCAGAGGACAAACCTCGAGCATGTGGCTCTGCAGACAAGAGCTGCGGTCGCCGGCAAAGTTCAGTGTGTAGTCCTCGAGGAATGAGCAACCAGTAGGCATGCCCTGCTGGATTACCCACAGTGTGCGATACAGGCAGGCTGTCTTCCAGTCGCCCTCGGCACCGAAACCATATCCCTCCTGCATCAGGCGCTGTGAAGCCAGACCAGGAATCTGGTCGAAACCGCAGAAGTTAGGATCGTCGATGTTAGCATCACCCAGGTCGTCGAAGTTAGTGGTGAAGGCAGTAGCGCCCTCGTCCTTCAGTACGCGGCGCAGGGCAATCTCGGCCTTGGCAGCGTTCTTTACCTTCTCCCAATAAACCTGCTCACCGCTCTCGTCGATCTTGATGGTGTAGAGCTTCTTGTACTCCTCAACCAGGGCGTCGGCCTCGGCATCGGTAACATTCTTGAAGTACTCCATCAGCGAGCTTACGGGGTAGTAATCTACGTGGTAACCCAGGCGCTGCTCAAACTCTACGCGGTCGCCATCGGTAACAGCTACGTTGTTCATGTTCATACCGAACATCAGGCAGCGTACGTTATGAGCATCGGCTACACCAGCAGCTACACGAGCCCAAACGGCAATCTGCTTCTGAGCCTTCTGGTCCTTCCAGTAACCGCAAACCACCTTGCGGGCTACACGCATACGAGTGCAGATGTGTCCGAACTCGATATCGCCGTGAGCACTCTGGTTCAGGTTCATGAAGTCCATGTCGATCTCGCTCCAGGGGATTTCGGCATTATACTGTGTGTGGAAGTGGCACAGAGGCTTCTGCAACTGCTGCAGACCCTTGATCCACATCTTTGCAGGCGAGAAGGTGTGCATCCAGGTAATGATACCTACGCACTTCTCGTCGTTGTTGGCAGCCAGCATTACCTGCTCTACTTCCTTAGAGCTGTTGGCTGTACCTTTATATACAATCTTAACGGGGATGTTACCCGAGGCGTTCAAACCCTCTACCATCTCCTTAGAGTGACTGTCAACGGCAACTACTGCGTCGCCTCCGTACAGGAGCTGTGCGCCAGTTACCCACCAAATTTCATAATTTTTATACATAATCTAAAAATTTAATTGATAATTGATAATTGACAATTGATAATATTGACAGTTATCGCTTATCTTTGTTGTTATTAATCTTGTTTATTCTTTAAGGATTTGATAATCGACGTTAATAATCTTGTTAATTCTCTACAATCCTGAATGATGTATGCATACTCACTATCATTAAGATAGCCTGTGCGATGTAGCAGTCTAAGCCAATAATCGCTTTCACAAGCTTCTTTAAGAGAGATACTTAACTTTGAAATGAAGTCTGATGGACTTTGGGCCTGTTCGGCTTCGCATATATTTGCACCGATACTGGTTCCAGATCTTAGCAGTTGTTTAGATAGCACGTATTCCTGCTTATTGTTGGTGAGGTGCTTATAGAGATTGACTATTCGAACAGAAAAATCAAAACTCTTTTCCTTAACAACATTATCATTCTTCATAATTATCAATTGTCAATTATCAATTGTCAATTACTATGGTTAGCGCTTGCGCTGGCCATAGTACGCGTTAGGTCCGTGCTTGCGCATGTAGTGCTTCTCAACAAGCAGCGGATTCATAGTGAGATTAGGATTAACCGAGAAGGCTACAAAGGCCATCTTGGCACACTGCTCCATCACCTTGGCATTGTAAACGGCATTGTCGGGTGAGGTTCCCCATGAGAATGGTCCGTGGTTCTTAACCAGCACAGCGGGCGTGTGATCGGGGTTAATCTTACGGATGTTCAGAATCTCATCAACAATCACGTTACCAGTCTCCAACTCGTAGTTGCCCTTAACCTCTGCCTCGGTCATATCGCGGGTGCAGGGGATATCCTTATAGAAGTAGTCGGCATGCGTTGTACCGATGTTGGGGATATCCTTACCAGCCTGTGCGAAAGCTGTGGCATAGGTAGAGTGGGTGTGAACCACGCCCTGGATGTTGGGGAATGCCTTATATAATACAAGGTGTGTAGGGGTATCCGACGAAGGGTTGAGATCACCCTCTACTACCTTACCACTCTCGAGATCAACAACAACCATGTCGCTGGCTTTCATTACATCGTAGTCAACACCAGAGGGCTTGATAACAACAAGTCCTTTTTCACGGTCGATACCTGAGACATTACCCCAGGTAAAGATTACCAGGTTCTGCTTTACAAGGTCGAGATTGGCCTTGAATACTTTTTCTTTCAGTTCTTCTAACATTGTTCTTACAGTTTGAAATTTGAATCTTCGGTATATGCGCGCTTATTAAAACGATAGAGATAAGCGCCGCGTTTTGAACTCTTCTTGTCAATCAGTTCGGTCTTCTCAATGAAGTCCATCTCCTTGACACGCTTGCGGAAGTTGCGCTTGTCGAGCTCGGTGCCATAAACGGCCTCGTAGAGCGTCTGCAACTGGGTGAGTGTAAACAGACTAGGTAACAGATTGAAGCCTACGGGCTCGTGCGACATCTTCTGCTGAACCAGCTTGCGAGCCTTGTTTACCATCTCGTTGTGGTCGGAATAAAGCTGTGGAATCTCCTCCACATCAATCCACTCGGCTCCATGCTCCTGGCGCAGATTGTCGTCGTAATCCATTACATTAATCAGGGCGTAGTATGAGATTGATACTACGCGCTCGCCCGGGTCGCGATCCACCTTACCAAAGGCACCTATCTGGCGCATGTAGATGTTGCGCAAACCAGTTAACTCAAAAAGTGTGCGCGAAGCAGCTTCGTCCACACTTTCGGTGGCGCCAACGAAGCCTCCGTAGAGGCTCCATTCGCCACGTCCCGGGTCCATCTTGCGGCGACCGATCAGAACCTTCAGTTTCTTTTCATCGAAACCGAAGATGATACAGTCGACCGACAACCAGACCTTGGAATGTTCGTTATAAAATGCCATATTTTAAACTCTTATTACCAGAAATAGATATAGAAAGCTACTGTGAAGCCGAGGATAACGATGGTATGGAATACATCCCACTTATTCCAGCTGTTACGGGTAGCCTCAATCTGCTCGGGTGTTGATGTGCCGAATACCAATCCCTGAATCTTCTGCTCGTCGGGAGCCTCGGTGCAGAGTGATACAATAATTACAACCAGACAGCATACAATGAGCATTACACCACAGAAGAACAACCAGTTGAAGTCGTAGAACACAGCCTTGAACCAGCTGTCGGCAGCGTCGGTAGCATTGCTGTAGTAAACCTTGGCACCCAGACGGGTCAAACCGATGATGATACCAGAGAGCAATCCCCACATACCACCCTTGGCAGATGCACGCTTCCAGCAGATACCCAGCAGGAAGGCTGCAGCAATACCAGGAGCCAGTACCGACTGTACGTCCTGCAGGTAGTTGTAAAGTACGTTACCTACCGAACGCATGATGGGAATCCACAGGATACCGAGAATTACGATAACTACAGTTGCAATCTGTCCAATACGAACCAGCTGCTTCTCAGGAGTCTCTGGGCGCAGACGCTTCCAGAAGTCGATAGTGAACAGCATAGCTGAAGAGTTGAACAGTGATGCCAGAGATGACATCAGGGCTGCGAGGATACCGCAAACTACCAGACCCTTAACACCAGCAGGTAGCAACTTAGCTACGAGGGTAGGGAAGGCAGCATCGGGAGTGCTCAGTACAAATACCTCGCCGTTTGGCAGGGTGATACCCTTAGTGCTCATAGCAAAGGCAATCATACCAGGGATCAGGAACAGGAATACGGGCAGCAGCTTCAGGTAAGCACCGAAGATGGTACCACGACGAGCCTCTTTCTCATCCTTACCAGAGAGTACACGCTGAACGATGTACTGGTCGGTACACCAGTACCAGAAACCGATAACAGCTGAACCGATGAGGGCGCCCAACCAAGGATAGTTGGCATCGCGGTTGTCGCGAATCAGCGAAGTCATCTTGTCGCCATACTCGTTAGCATCAACAGCACCGCAAACAGCCATCATCTCGTCCCATCCGCCCAGGGCCTTGAAACCAAGTACCAGGATGATGAGTGAACCGAGCAGCAGGATAGGAGTCTGCAGAACTGAGGTGTAGAGCACACTCTTCATACCACCGAAGATGGTGTAGATAGCTGTGATAACTACCAGGCCGATAGCAGCAATCCAGAAGAAGTCGATACCCCAGAGCTGCTCGATACCGAATACCTGCTGGAATACCAGACCACCGGCATAAACCGTAACGGCAACCTTGGTAAGTACATAGCTGATCAGAGAGATAACCGAGAGGATGGTGCGGCTCTGAGTGTTGTAGCGGCGCTCCAGGAACTCAGGCATGGTGTAAACCATCGAACGGGTGTAGAATGGTACGAATACCCAACCCAGAATCAGGATCATCCAACCCTGAATCTCCCAGTGGGCCATAGCCATACCTGATGAGGCACCGGCTCCGGCCAAACCAATCAGGTGCTCAGAACCGATGTTCGAAGCAAAGATCGACGCACCGATAGCAATCCATGTTGCGTCCTTACCTCCCAAGAAATAATCTGCTGAGTTATTGTTCTTCTGTGAAATAACCCAAAGTACAATGCCAATCAGTGCACAACAGAACGCACCGATGACAATCCAGTCTAATAATGCCATTTTTTAATATTTGATATTAGTTAATAATTAGGAACTCCGTATTATTTGATTGAGAATTTGTACGCAGCGTGGCTATAGTACTTCTCGCCTGGGTTCAGGGTTGGCTGTACCCACTCAGGATGGTTAGGTGAGTCGGGATACTTCTGGCTCTCCAAGCAAACACTCACGTGCTTTGGATAGGTGATGCCATGCTTGCGGGCGATGTCCTTATCGGCACCTACACCCTGGAAGTTACCGCTGTAAACTTGTACACCTGGCTCGTTGGTAAACATCTCCATCAGGATACCTGTCTTGGGGCTGTAGAGGCTAGCGCATACCTGTGTGTCGTCGCCCTTACCGTCCTTGAAGGTGTTCAGGCAGTAGTTGTGGTCGTAACCAGTAGCGTTCTGAATCTGGTCGAACTGCGAGTTGATGCTGTCGCCCAGAGCGTGTGGCTGACGGAAGTCCATTGGAGTACCCTCAACCGACTTGATCTCGCCTGTGGGGATATAAAGCTTGTCGCTGGGAGTAAAGTTATCAGCGTTTACATACAGTACCATGTCGTAAGCGGGCTGTGTAAAGTCGCCGCTAAGGTTGTAGTAGTTGTGGTTGGTCTGGTTAATGATAGTTGGCTTGTCGGTCTCAGCCTCCCAAGTCATATCCAGCACATTGTCGGCTGTAAGCTTGTAGGTGGTAACAGCCATTACCTTGCCGGGGAATCCGTTTTCGCCATCAGCAGCTACGATGGTGAGCTTCAGGATTGAGTCGCCAATCTGCTCAGCCTCGTAAACCTGGTGCATCCAACCGGTGTTGCCACCGCCGTGCAGCGAGTTAGGACCATCGTTGGTGCGCAGCTGTACGGTGTCGCCCTTCAGCAGGAACTGTCCGTTCTTGATGCGGTTAGCATAACGACCTACGCTTGAGCCGTAATCAGATGGGGTGTTGATGGTATCGGCATACTGAGCGATGTTGTCGAATCCGAGAACAACGTCGGTTGGCTTGCCATCCTTGTCGGGAACTACCAGCGATACGATGCGGGCACCGTAGTTAGTGATGCAAACCTCCATGCCGTTCTCGTTCTTCAGTGTGTAAAGCTTAACTGGCTTTGACTGAATAGTAGTGTCGAACTTGGCTGGGTTCAAACCCGATACCGTGAGCTGTGGAGCCTGCTGGCTTCCTGCACATGAGAGCATCAGTGCAGCTGCACCAACTCCCATCAATGTTGCTTTCAATGCTTTCATTGTTTTACTTGTTTTTAATTATTACGTTATTGTTAATGCTAATTTGGGTGTAAAATTACAATTATAATTTGAACTAACAAACAAAAATGCAAAAAAAATAAGGAGTAAGGTGTAAAAAACACACCTTACCCCCAATATTTAACCTTTATAAACACAAAAATGTGTTTTTTGTTGGTTCGGAGTTAGCAAATTCTGCGTGAACCGTCGCCGATTACTACATCGTAAACCTTTGGCTCGTGTCCGTACTTAGCGTTGAACTTTGCCTTAGCGTCGTCGATGAACTTCTTGTAGAGATCGTTGCGAACCAGGTTGATGGTGCAGCCACCAAAGCCGCCACCCATGATACGTGAACCGGTTACACCATTCTCCTTAGCGATATCGTTCAAGAAGTCGAGCTCCTCGCAAGATACCTCATAATCCTTCGACAGACCAGCGTGAGTCTGATACATCAGCTCACCAACCTTCTCGTAGTCGCCCTCGTTCAGTGCGTCGCAAACTGCCAGTACGCGGTCCTTCTCACCGAGAACGAACTTAGCGCGCTTGTAGTCCTCTTCGCCTACCTCGGCACGAACCTCATCCAACTGCTCCCATGTGCAGTCGCGCAGGGTCTCGAACTTACCCTCTGGGTGCTTAGCCTGAATGTGCTTTACTACGTTCTCGCAGCTGTTGCGGCGATCGTTGTAAGGCGAACCTGCCAGCTGGTGCTTAACTACTGAGTCGAGCAGTACCAGACGGTAGCCATCGGGCTTGAATGGGAAGTACTCAAACTCGCGGCTGCGGCAATCGAGGCGCATCAGGCAACCTGCCTTACCGAATACTGAGGCAAACTGGTCCATGATACCACAGTTAACACCGCAGTAGTTGTGCTCGGTAGCCTGACCGGCCAGTACCATATCCCACTGCGAAACCTTGTTGTCGCCGAAGATATCGTTCAAACCACAGGCAAAGCAGCTCTCCATAGCGGCTGATGATGACATACCAGCACCAAGGGGAACGTCGCCGGCAAAAGCGATGTTAAAGCCCTTAACGGGAACACCCAGCTTCTTCATCTCCAGAGCGATACCATAGATGTAACGAGCCCAAGAGGCCTTAGGACCTGCAGGGTCAGAGAGCTTGAAGTCAACGCGGTCCTTCAGGTCGATAGCGTATGCCATCACAGTGTCGTCGGTACCATTAGCACGCATTTCGGCTACAATACCTTTATCGACAGCACCTGGGAACACGAAACCACCATTGTAGTCGGTGTGCTCACCAATCAGGTTAATACGTCCGGGAGATGCATATACGTTACCAGTCTTTCCATCAAAGTGCTTGATGAAGCGGCTTCTTACAAATTCAATGTCCATAAGCTTTAAAATTTAAAGGGTTAATATTAATCGACTTTGATGTCCTGATTCACGTTCTTGCAACCTACGAGGGCGTAGAACAGAATATAGGCCAACATAGCGATGACGAGCCAGTAGCTGAAGATAGGACCGGCTGACTTGGCGATAGCCTCCTGAAGGAGAGGCATCACACCACCACCAACAACCATTGTCATGAAGATACCCGAGGCAGCCTCAGTGTACTTGCCCAGTCCCTCAACCGAGAGGTTGAAGATACCACCCCACATGATTGAGGTGCAGAGACCGCAAGCAGGAATCAGGAAGGCCTTGGCAGGTACGTCGTGTCCGCTGAACGAGATGGTTACGCTCTCAGGCATAAAGATAGCTACTACGAGCAGCAGGATAGCAACAGCGCTAACTGTTGACAGCTGCAGCTTGGTAGAAACCTTACCAGAGATAGCACTCGAGCAAGCACGACCAATCATCATGAGCAACCAGTAGGCAGCAGCCAGTGTACCACCGATGGCGGCTGCACCTTCGAAACCAAGATCGGTTACGTAGAAGTTCAGCTCCATAGGAATTCCAATCTCGATACCTACATAGAAGAAGATAGCGATAACACCCAGCACGCAGTGGCGGAATGCCAATGGGCTGCGCTCGTACTTAGGAGATACCTTTCCGAGTGTGGGCTCTGGAATGCTAACACGGCTGATGATAACGAACGAAATGGCGAATACGGCAATACCGATAAACAGCAGTGGAGCAACGTCGCCCATGCTGGTCTCGGCTGTTACAGTACCTACCAGGATACCTGCCAACAGCGGTGTGAGTGTACCGGTGAGTGAGTTCAGAGTACCTCCCACCTGAATGAGCTGGTTACCCTTGTTACCGCCACCTCCAAGAAGGTTCAGCATAGGGTTAACTACGGTGTTGAGCATACATACGCAGAAACCGCAGATGAATGCACCAAGCAGGTAGATTACCAGGTTGAGGGCTACAGGAATGCTATCGTATGTGAATACGTAAGTACCTGCGCCTACCAGGCTTGAGAGATACTGGAAACACAAACCAACGATACCCACGATCAGAGCAATCAGGGCTGTCTTTTTGTATCCGTATTTCGTAAGCATTTTACCTGCAGGTATTCCCATAAACAGGTAAGCCGCAAAGTTCATCAGGTTACCCCAAGCTTTGGCAAAAGGATACTCGAAACCCCAGATGTTGCCAAAGGGAGCGCCCATGTTAGTTACAAAGCTGATCATCGCGAAGATGAAGCACATAGTGATAATGGCAATTACCTTGCCATTCTTGTTTGTTTCAGTCATATTTGTCGTCTATTTGTTTAAAATGTTGGATAATTTCTACTCTACCACTCCAAAGCGGTATACGGTCTTCTGCTTGTAACGCTGTCCTGGATTCAGAACCACACTTGGGAAGTATGGACGGTTAGGTGAATCGGGGAAGTGCTGTGCCTCGAAGCAGACAGCTGAACGATGTGGGAAGGTGCAACCATTAGCGCCCTTATAGCCGCTCAGGAAGTTACCTGTGTAAAGCTGCAGGCCTGGCTCGGTGGTGTAAACCTCCATAGTACGGCCGCTCTTTGGGTCGGTAACCTTGGCAGCGAATGAGAGCTCGCCCTCTTCCTGCTTGTTCAGTACGTAGTTGTGGTCGAAACCGTGTCCGAACTTAATCTGCTCGTGATCGGCGTTGATGTCCTGTCCGAATGCCTTTGGCTTGCGGAAGTCGAATGGAGTGCCCTCAACCTTCAGGATCTCACCTGTTGGGATAGCAGTAGCGTCGGTAGGCAGATAGAAGTCGGCATTGATTTCGCAAATCTGATCGTCGATGCCAGGTGTAGGATCGGCAGTACCAGCCAGTGAGAAGAAGGCGTGGTGTGTCAGATTAACGATTGTCTTCTTGTTGGTAGTAGCCAGGTACTCGATTACCAGTTCGTTGTTGTCGGTAAAGGTAAATTCTACTGTTACATCCAGCTCGCCTGTGAAACCTTCCTCACCATAAGAAGAGATACGGTGCAGAGCCAAAGAGCGAGGACCCATCTGACGGGCGTCCCAAACCTTAGCGTTGAAACCTACTGAACCGCCGTGCAGGTGGTTAGGTCCATCGTTAAGAGCCAGCTGGTACTCCTTGCCGTTCAGAATGAACTGGCCTTTGCAGATACGGTTACCCCAACGGCCGATCAGAGTCGACAGATAAGGCTCGTTTCCGCTGGTCAGCTGCTCGATGCTGTCGTGACCCTGGATAACGTTAGCTACTTTACCATCCTTGCCGGGAACCATAATAGCACAAATGGCACCGCCATAGTTTGAGATGGCAACTTCGAATCCTTTACGGTTTCTAAGAATATACAAGTCGGTTTTTTTACCGTTGATTGTGGCCTGGAAGTTCTCACGCTTCAAGCCGCACAGATTCACTGTCTCTGTAGTGTTCGCCATATGAATATGTTTATTAGTTAAAAATTAATTTTCTGCAAAGTAACAGAAAAAAAATCAAACTAACGAACGTTTCAGCGAAAAAAAAGTTTTTGCAGTCTTAAAAAAATCTAAATACAGTTCTTTAGCAGGTCAGCTACCACATAACTGCTACCTCCAACGAACACAAAGTCGTTATTCTCGGCTGCAGCTTTAGCTGCCTCGTAAGCCGATTTTACATCGGGATAGGCCTCGCCCATCAGCTCCATAGACTGGGCATAGAGCTTCAGAACGTTCTCCGAAACAGCACGTTTATTGTTCGCTTTTGTAAAATAATAGGTAGCATTCTTGGGTAGCAGTGCCAGTACGCCCTGTATGTCTTTATCGTCAACCATACCGAATACAATGTGCATATGATTGCACTTTATCGACTTGAGCTGCTCGCTCAGATAAGTCCAACCTGGCACATTATGACCGGTATCGCAGATGGTAAGTGGGGCCTCGCTGATCTTCTGCCAACGTCCCTTCAGGCCTGTCAGGTTGCAAACATGCAGGAATCCTTGTCGCACCTCGCGGTTCATGCAGGGCTTATTAGTCTCGCATGGGCATGCGTGCATGTAGCCCAGAGCCTCCAGCTGCTGTACGGCGCAAAGGATGGTATTGGTGTTCTTTTCCTGATAGCTGCCACCCAGCTCGCCCTTGATAATGCCAAAGTCCTTGGTGTTGTACTCAAAGCCTGCAGCACTGTTCGAGGCCGAGATAATCTGGTTCTGATCCTCGGCAAATACGATGGGCGCGTGGTTCTCAACGGCAACCGTCTCGAAAACCATACGTGTCTCGGGTGTGGTCTCGCCAATAACTACGGGCACATCCTTCTTGATAATACCTGCTTTCTCCATAGCAATCTGCTCGAGCGAATTGCCCAGGAACTGCGTGTGGTCCATGCCGATATTGGTGATAACGGATAGGGCAGGGGTGATGATATTGGTGCAGTCTAATCGGCCGCCCAAACCCACCTCGACTACGGCGATATCCACCTTCATCTCAGCAAAATACTTAAAGGCCAGTGCTGTGGTAAGCTCAAAGAACGAGGGCTTGATGGGCTCGAAGAAACTCTTCTCCTTCTCCACAAAGTCGATCACGTATTCCTCGCTGATGGGTTGACCGTTTACGCGGATGCGCTCGCTGAAGTCAACCAGATGTGGCGATGTGTACAAACCTACACGATAGCCGCACATCTGCAAAATAGCAGAAAGCGTGTGAGCACACGACCCCTTTCCGTTAGTACCAGCCACATGAATAGTAACATACTTTTGATGTGGATGACCGAAATGTCTGTCGAGTGCATGACTGTTTTCCAGTCCTTCCTTATACCCGCCTGCTCCCTGACGCTCGAACATGGGTAGCTGACTGTAAAGGTATTCACACGTTTCCTGATAAGTCATAGCTTTATACCTTATTATATATTAATTAAAGTAATTCTTGAATTTCTGGAAGATCGAGTCGCGTGTCTGCTTGTCGCCCTTGAAGTTGTCGCTGCCCTTGAACTGCTCAATGGCCTGCTTCTCCTCCTTACTCAAGGTCTTAGGCACGTAAACGCTGATGTTAACCACCAGGTCGCCACGACCGCTACCATAGCCCTGAACCACGGGCAATCCCTTACCGCGCAAACGCAAGGTCTTACCAGGCTGGGTACCATTCTCGAGTTTTACCTTGAGCTTGGTTCCCTCGATGGTAGGAATCTCAATCTCGCCTCCAAGTGCAGCTGTTGGGAAGTCGAGCAACAGGTTGTAAATCAAGTCGTTACCATCACGTATAAATGTCTCGTGTGGCTCCTCGGCGATAAACACCTGGATGTCGCCCGATGTACCGTTGTGCTTGCCGGCATTACCCTTGCCAGGCACGTTTACAACCATACCCTCGGCTACGCCAGCTGGGATGTTAATCTCTACAACCTCTTCGCCCTTCTCAACGCCTGTGCCGCCGCAGTGCTTACACTTGTTCTTAATCACCATGCCTTCGCCACCGCAAGTGGGGCAAACGCTCTGCTGCTGCATCATACCGAAGATGCTCTGGGTGGTATGAGTGATGTAACCCTGACCGTGACAGGTGGGGCACTGCTCCTTCTGACTGCCAGCCTCGGCACCAGTACCGCTACAATGTGGACAAGGGATATCCTTGCGAACCTTGAACTTCTTGGTAACACCAGTATTGATCTCCTCGAGTGTAAGTTTCACCTTCAGGCGCAGGTCGCTGCCGCGATGCTGCTGTGGGCGACGCTGTCCACCGCCAAAGCCACCAAAGCCGTGACCGCCGAAGATATCGCCGAACATCGAGAAGATATCGTCCATGTTCATATTGGTCTCGAAGCCACTGAAACCGCCGAAACCGCCGCCCATGTTAGGTCCGTCGAATCCGAACTGGTCGTACTGCTGACGTGTCTTTGGGTCGTGCAGCACATTGTATGCCTCGGCCGCCTCCTTAAATTTCTCCTCGGCTTCCTTGTCGCCAGGATTACGGTCGGGGTGGTACTTAATGGCTATCTTACGATACGCTTTCTTAATTTCGTCTTCTGTGGCGTCTTTTTGCACGCCCAGCACCTCGTAGTAGTCTCTTTTTTGTGCCATATTGTATTATTGTCCAACTGCCACTTTGGCGTGGCGGATTACTTTGTCGTTCAGTTTATATCCCTCCTGCAGGCAGTCGATAACCTTACCTTTCTTGTCGTCGCCCATACCAGGAACCATCGCTACGGCCTCGTGCAGGTCAGTGTCAAAGTCGGCATCCTTGGTCTCAATCTTGCTTACGCCCTGACCTTC
>JAEEGG010021446.1_pt1 | contig 12827 bp, 9 predicted proteins | sample 9134161 | NCBI WGS metagenome assembly JAEEGG01 (sample SAMN16246543, study PRJNA631951) | gut metagenome | biome: gut microbiome; feature: rumen; material: CR-attached | host: Bos | place: Iran: Karaj | collected 2018-10
AATGCGGACAAGAGCCGTTCGTCCTTCCTCATCTTACTGGACCATCAGCCCTTCCATCTGGAACAGGCTGAAAAGCAGCACATCGACTTCCAGTTCAGCGGACACACCCATCACGGACAGGTATGGCCCATCTCCTGGATTACGGAAAGCATCTACGAATGTGCTTTCGGATTGTACCAAAGAGGACATACCACTTACTACATCAGCAGCGGTATGGGAATCTGGGGTGGGAAGTTCCGAATTGGTACCCGTTCAGAATATGTAGTCGTAAACATTCAGGGCAAGCAGTAGGACCGTCATACAAGCTGAATGTCAGGCTCGCCGGAGAAACGGCAGGCAGGATTCTCCTCCAAGTAGTATTTAGAGTAAGCTACATAATGCTCGGCATTGTCAGTCTGTCCAGGACGGGTGGGCTTAATGTACTTGGCAGGAACACCACCCCAAATCTCGTGAGGAGGTATCTTCGTATTCTGAAGCACCAAGGCTCCTGCAGCTACAATAGACCCTTCACCCACCTCGCAACCGTCGAGCAGCGTAGCTCCCATACCAATCAATGCGTGATCATGAATGGTGCAAGCATGAACGGTAACATTGTGTCCGATGGTAACGTAGCTGCCGATGTGCGTAGGACCTGTCTCATGGGTAACGTGGACACAGGAACCGTCTTGTACATTGGTGCAGTTGCCAATGGTGATGGGGGCTACATCGCCCCTTACTACGGCATTGAACCAGATGGAGCATTCGTCACCCATCTCCACGTCGCCCACGATGGCGGCGTTTTCACTGAAATAACATTCCTTGCCCCATTTTGGGGTCAGACATTTTACGGATTTGATGATTGCCATGATTGTGTTGTCTTAGGTTGTATTTTGAGGAGTTCAGGAGTTGAGGAGTTCAGGAGTTGAGGAGTTCAGACGAACTCCTCAACTTTTTTGTTCCTTATTTTCTAAATAGAGAGTTTTTTTATATATTTGCATTCAAATGGACAAATATATGAAAAAACAGATTTTATTGTGCCTCCTCGGATGCCTGGTCGCCGGGGTTGTGCGTGCGACAGAAGTGCCGCAGGTGGCCAACGTGATGGCCCGTCAGATCACGTCGCTCAATGGTGCGTGGAACTATATCGTAGATGTGCAGGAAGAGGGCTACTATGACTATCGTATGAATCCCACAAGGTGGGGATTCTTCTGCAATGCCAAGCCACAGAAGCCCGAAGACCTCATAGAGTACGACTTCGACAAGGCGCCGACGATGAAGGTGCCCGGTGACTGGTGTACGCAGGACCAGCGGCTGTTCTTCTATGAAGGAACGGTGTGGTTCAAGAAGTCGTTCCAGGTCTCGAAACCCACGGACCACAGAAAGCTGCTCTACTTCGGCGCGGTGAACTACGACTGCCGTGTGTGGGTGAACGGTCATGAGGCCGGGCACCACGTGGGCGGTTTTACGCCGTTCAACTATGACGTGACGGACTGGCTGAAGGAGGGCGAGAACGTGGTCATCGTGAAGGTAGATAACAAGCGCAAGGCTGAGGCCGTGCCTACACAGATATTCGACTGGTGGAACTATGGCGGCATTACCCGCGACGTGCTGCTGGTAGATGTGGAGCCGGTGTACGTGGAGAACTACAGTTTGCAGTTAGCCAGTATGGAGGGGCGCCGCCTGTCTTTCAGCGTGAGGCTGAACAAGGCCGAGGCAGGCCGTCAGGTGACGCTGAACATACCTGAGCTGAAAATCAAGAAGACGTTGACGACCGATGCCGACGGTATAGCGACCATCAGCATGAAGGCCAAGCCACAGCTGTGGAGTCCCGAGAATCCTAAATTATATAAGGTGGAGATAGGATGCGGGGAAACCACGCTGAACGACGAGATAGGTTTCCGTACCATCGAGACCCGCGGCAAGCAGCTGTTGCTGAACGGACAGCCCATCTTCCTGAAGGGCATCTCCATCCATGAAGAAAAGCCCTTTGGCGGCGGTCGTGCCAACTGCACGGAGGATGCCCATACGCTGCTGACGTGGGCAAAGGAGCTGGGTTGCAACTTCGTGCGACTGGCTCACTATCCGCACAACGAGTATGCCATCCGCGAGGCCGAGCGCATGGGTATGCTGGTGTGGAGCGAAATACCCTGCTACTGGACCATTGCGTGGACGAACAAGGACACCTACGCCAACGCCGAGCGGCAGCTGACCGACATGATACGCCGCGACCAGAACCGTGCGAACATCATCATCTGGTCGATTGCCAACGAGACGCCGCACTCTGCCCAGCGTGACCAGTTCTTGGGTAACCTGGCCCAGTATGCCCGTTCGCTTGACTCGACCCGCCTCATTTCGATGGCGATGGAGGTGACGGGTGCTTCGAACTACAAGAACCGTCTGCAGGACAACATGAACAAGTATGTGGACGTGGTGAGCTTCAACCAGTATATTGGCTGGTACCGCGATGTGAACGACGCACCGAAGATGGAGTGGGAGATACCCTACGACAAACCCGTCATCGTGAGCGAGTTCGGCGGCGGTGCAAAGTATGGCCTGCACGGCGCAAAGAACCAGCGGTGGACGGAGGAGTTCCAGGAGAACCTCTATATCGAGAACCTGGCCATGCTCGAAAAGATTGACGGGCTGGCCGGCATGACGCCGTGGATTCTGAAGGATTTCCGTTCGCCCCGCCGTGTGCTCGATGGCATCCAGGACTACTACAACCGTAAGGGCGTGGTGAGCGACAAGGGTGAGAAGAAGAAAGCCTTCTTTGTGCTGAAGCAATGGTACGACAAACGTTGAACACACCAGCTTACTGAGTTATGAAAAGAATTCTGCTGGCACTCTTCATCATTCATCATTCATTATTCATCAGCACCGCAGGAGCGCGCGATTACAACATCGTGGACTATGGTGCCAAGGCCGACACGACGGTGCTGTCGACGACTGCCGTGCAGCAGGCCATCGATGCCTGTTCGGCAGCGGGTGGTGGACGTGTGGTGGTGCCTTCAGGCGATTATAAGATTGGCTCCATCCAGCTGAGGAGCAACGTTCATCTGTACCTGGAACTTGGTGCAACGCTCTATGGCAGTACGCGCTTGGAGGACTACCGCCCGATGAAGTCGGACTACGTGTCGTTGCGCACGCAGACTACCACCATCCAACTGATATATGCCGACAAGGTGAGCCATGTGACCATCAGCGGTCAGGGTGTCATCGACGGTCGGGGCCGTGCCTTCCAGAAACTGTCGTGGAATGACGAGGGCATCACCCGTCCCCACCTGTTGCGCTTCATCCAGAGTCAGGATATCACGGTGAGCGGCATCACGCTGAAGAACAGCGGTTGCTGGATGCAGCACTACCTGGCCTGCGACCGGCTGAGGATTGACGGCATCAAGGTGCTGAACCGTAACAACTACAACAACGACGCTCTCGATCTGGACGGCTGTCACGAGGTGGTGGTGACGGGTGTTATAGCCGACTCCGACGACGACGGCATCACACTGAAGTCGACTTCGCCCCGGCTCTGCGAGAATGTGCGCATAGCCGACTGCGTCGTGTCGAGTCATTGCAATGCCGTGAAGTTGGGTACCGAGACCAACGGCGGCTTCCGCAACATCAGCATTTCGGGCATCGTCGTCAAGCCCAGCTACGACCAGCGTGAAAAGTTCTTTGGCCAGTGGATAGGGTCGTCGGCCATTTCGTTGGAGATTGTCGACGGCGGCGTGCTGGAGAATGTCAGCGTGTCGGACTTCACCGTCGAGGGTACGGAGTCGCCCATCTTTGTGCGCTTGGGCAACCGCGGGCGAGGGTATAAGTTAAGAGATAAGAGGGAAGATGTAAAAGGTGAGAAGGCTGGCGACGACTTTGACAGGCTGATACCCATCGACACGGTGGGCCACATCAACGGCATCCGTCTGAGCAACATACAGGTTCGCAATGCCGGCACCAAGGGGTGCTCCATCACCGGACTGCCCGGCCACCCTGTAGAGAACGTCTGGCTCTCAGACATCACTATCCATCATCGTGGCGGTGTGACGAAGGAAGAACTGAACACGATAGCCGAAACCGTCAAGGACGAGAAAGAGCGCGAATATCCTGAAGCCACCATGTGGGGCAACCTGCCTGCCAAGGGCTTCTTCCTGCGCCATACCCGCAACGTAGCATTCAGCAATGTACGCATTATGACCGACCAGCCCGATGCCCGTCCCGACTATGTGAAGGTAGACACCGAGGAACAGGCGTGGACAGGCGACTTTGGCAAGACTGTGACCTGGGACCGCCATAGCCTGATGATAGACGGACGGCGGGTGTGCCCCGTCATGGGCGAGATACACTACAGCCGACTGCCTGCCAACGAGTGGTTGCAGGAAATCCGCAAGATGAAGGCAGGAGGCGTGACGATGATAGCCACCTATATATTCTGGAACCACATTGAGGAGCAGGAAGGCGTGTTCCGTTGGGACGGCCAGCGCAATCTGCGGCGGTTTATCGAACTGTGCAAGCAGGAGCAGATGCCCGTCGTGCTGAGACTGGGTCCCTTCTGTCACGGAGAGTCGCGCAACGGCGGCATACCCGACTGGATGTTTACCAAGGGCTGTAAGATGAGGGAGCAGAACCCCACCTTCATGCACTATGCCGAGGAGCTGTACAGGCAAATCTTCTCGCAGGTACAGGGCTTGCAATGGAAGGACGGCGGCCCCGTGATAGCTGCCCAGTTTGACAACGAATACCGGGGTAGGGGAGAGTATCTGATGGAACTGAAGCAGATAGCCCAAAAAGTGGGCTTCGACTTGCCGTTCTACACCCGTACTGGATGGCCTGAGCTGCGGACGCCCGTTCCCTTCGGCGAACTGCTGCCCCTCTATGGCGACTATGCCGACGGCTTCTGGGACCGCACTATTGAAGAGACGGCAGGCGAATACTACAAGGCATTTAATTTCAAGGCCTTCCGCTCGTCGACGGCTATTGCCACCGAGCAGATAGACTACTCACAACCGCAAGCCTCAAATCTTAAATCACAAGCCAAGAGCCAGCAATATCCCTACTTCACTTGCGAGCTGGGCGGCGGCATGGCTACGGCCTATCACCGTCGGCCCTACATCTATCCGGAGGATTCCTACTCGATGGCATTGGTGAAGTTGGGCAGCGGCTCCAACCTGCTGGGTTACTACATGTACCACGGCGGCACCAACCCCGAGGGTATTGGCTATCTGAACGAGAACCAGCGCACGGTAGCCACCAACTACAACGACCTGCCGGTAAAGACCTACGACTTCCAGGCACCGCTTGGCGAGTTTGGCCAGCCCTATCCGCAGTACTACATGCTGCGCCCCCTCCACCTCTTTATGCAGGATTGGGGCGAGACGCTGGCACCGATGGAGCCTACCTTCCCTGCACCGCAGGACTTGAAGAAGGGCGACGACAGCAGCCTGCGCTGGGCGGTGAGGAGCGAACAGGGTAGTGGCTTCATCTTCGTCAACAACTACGAACGCCTGCAGAACCTTGGCGACAAGAAGGACGTGGTGCTCGAAGCCTGCGGCGTCGAGCTGCCCAAGATGACTATTCCGGCCGGTGCTATGGCCATCTTCCCCGTCAATGTTGACGGATTCCGCTACGCTACGGCACAGCTTGTGGCGCGGCGTGACGGTAAGATCTATATGATGCAGGTTCCCGGCATTCCTGCCACCATCTGTATGCAGAACGGCAAACTGCTGAAAAACGTGAAGCCTCTCGGCATGCAGAAGCCTGTTTACGGTAATCTGTACCTGTTGTCAAAGCAGGATGCCGAGCACTTGTTCTTGGACGAACCGCAGGAACTGGCCAAGCCGGTGGCCGTAGAATATAATAAGGTACGCGAGGCAGGCCCGCTGCGCCAGATTTCCATCGGCGTGCAGAGAGTGGCTGAGGAACCTGTGGACGAGGACTTTGAGCAGGCTGCCGTCTATCAGATAAAGTTACCTCAAACCTCAAACCTCTTACCTCATACCTCAAACCTCCTATCCATCACCTATCGCGGCGATGTAGCCCGACTCTATGCCGACGGCAAACTCGTGGCCGACAATTTTTACTATGGCCGTCCGTTCCTCTTCGGATTGTGGCGACTGCCTGAAGGCGTGAAGGAATTGGAGTTGCGCATCCTGCCCTTACAGAAAGACGCTCCCGTCTATCTGCCCCGTGAGGCCGACAAGACGCCGGGCGAAGAAGTACTAAAAGTGGAAATCAAATGAAAAGAATACTCCTCTTCTCCTGCCTTTTCATGCTCTGCAGCATGGTCCCCGCCCAGGAAATCATTTCGTTGGATGGGGCTTGGGACTTCAAATTGGAGCCAGGTCCCGACTTCAAGCTTAGCGAGGCACAGTTTGATGACTATGTCATCCTGCCGGGTTCCATGCTGACCAACGGCAAGGGCACGCCCGTCTCGGTGAAGACACCATGGACGGGTTCGCTCTACGACTCGTCGTACTACTTCAACCCCTACATGGAGAAGTATCGGCACGAGGGGCAGATGAAGTTCCCGTTCTTCCTGACCCCCGAGAAACACTACGTCGGGGCAGCCTGGTACCGCAGGAGTGTGTATATACCTCGTGACTGGAACGACCGTCGGGTGACGCTCTTCCTGGAGCGGGCCCATATCGAGACCAAGGTTTACGTCAACGGCAATGAGGTGGGACGCCAGCTGTCGCTCTCTACCCCTCATCGCTACGACATCACGAGTTTCATTGTGCCAGGCGAACCCAACGAGATTGCCATCCGTGTCTACAACGGCATTGAGAATGTGTGCGTAGGTCAGGACTCCCATTCCGTGACCGACCAGACGCAGGGCAACTGGAACGGCATCATCGGACGCATGGAGTTGCAGGCACAGTGGAATAAGCTGAGCATAGAGCATGTGAAGCTCGTGCCCGACCTGAAAAACAAGATGCTCAGGGTCGAGGTGGCCTTCGACAAGCATCTGAGCGCGTTTGGTTCGAGTATCTATTCCATCAGCGGCGTCATCCGTCAGATACAAGGTGCCACCAAGCGCACCAGGCCTTTAAGCGTCGCCAGTCAGGGCATCTATGGCAAGTATGAAGTGCTGGAGTTCAAGCTGCCTGACTCCATCAAGTTGTGGGATGAGTTCAGCCCGACTCTCTACCAACTGATTTTGCAGGCAGGCGACGATGACTACAGGCTCATCTTCGGACTGCGCGAAGTCAGTATTGAAGGACGCCAACTGTATATCAACGGACGTCCGCTCTTCCTGCGCGGTACGGTGGAAAACTGCTGTTTCCCAGAGACGGGTTATCCACCCACAGACGAGGATTCGTGGATGGAAATATTCCGCAAGATCAAGGAGTACGGCTTGAACCACGTGCGCTTCCACAGCTATTGTCCGCCCGAGGCTGCCTTTGCCGCTGCCGACAAGATGGGCATTTACCTGCAACCGGAAGGCCCCACGTGGCCCAATCACGGCGTGAAGCTGCGTCGGGGCATGAAGATTGACGAATACCTGCGTGAAGAGTCGAGGCGCATCATCGACGAATACGGTCATCACCCGTCGTTCCTGATGATGGCGGCTGGCAACGAACCTGCCGGCGACTGGGTTGGCTACTGCAATGAATGGGTGCGTGATATGAAGAGTTACGACCCCACCAAAATCTATTGTGGCGCCTCGGTAGGCGGCGGATGGGCTTGGGACGACGGTTCCGAGTACCACGTCAAGGGAGGTGCCCGTGGCCTGGATGAGTGGAACAAGCGTGCGCCGAGCAGCGACAACGACTATTACAGCGGTATCGAGTTCCCCCGTAACTACAAGGGCACGCAGCCTAACAACACCCCCATCATTGCCCATGAGCAAGGACAATGGTGCGCATTCCCCGACTTCAAGGAGATACCGCAGTACACGGGAGTCTACAAGGCCAAGAACTTCGAGATATTCCGCGACCTGCTGCGTGACAACGGCATGGAGCCGATGAGCGAGAAATTCCTCATGGCCAGCGGCAAACTGCAGACCCTGTGCTATAAATACGAGATAGAGCGCAATTTACGCACTCCCGATTATGCCGGTTTCCAACTGCTCGGGCTGAACGACTATAGCGGGCAGGGCACGGCTCTGACGGGCGTGTTGAACGTCCATTGGCGTGAGAAGGGCTATTGCACAGCCCAGGAGTGGCACGAGTTTTGCTCGCTCTTGGTGCCGCTGGCCCGTTTCCCGAAGTTTGTCTTCACCAACCGCGACACCCTCCGTGTGCCTGTTGAGGCTTACAATGCCTATGTTGGTACGGTGACGGAAGTGAAGACCCGCTATTACATCGCCAATGACAGCGCGCAGGTGATTGCGGGAGGCTTGTTGTCAACGGCTAATTTGCCGTTAGGCAAGAACTTCAAATTAGGTACCGTCGTGCTGCCGCTTGACACCATCAAGCGCCCGATGAAGCTGACGCTTACCGTCAAGTTCTCTGACTCATGGAAGAATCATTGGGACTTCTGGGTGTATCCTGAGGACGATGCCAATGAACCCAACGAGGCTCATGCTGCCAACGAACCGCAGGAGTTCACCGAGTTGTCGGACAAGGCACTGGCCGTCCTGAAACGTGGCGGCACCGTCCTGCTTACTGCTGGTGGGAAGGTGACGTTGGGCAGCGACGTCAAGCAGTCCTACCTGCCCGTGTTCTGGAACACCTCGTGGTTCAAGATGCGGCCTCCCCATACTACCGGAGCCTATATCGACAAGCAGCATCCGCTCTTCAAGTATGACTTCCCGACCGACGATTGGTCGAACCTCAACTGGTGGGAACTGCTGAACGGAGCGCAGGTGATGAACCTGATGGAACTGCCGAAGGACTACCAACCGCCCATTCAGCCCATCGACACGTGGCACGTCAGCCGCAAGCTGGGCATGCTCATCGAGGCAAATGTGGGGAAGGGACGCCTGCTGATGACCACGATGGACATAACGAATGACCTGGAGCACCGCCCCGTGGCCCGACAGATGCGGCACGCCATACTCAGTTACATGCAGAGTGGCGACTTCAAGCCCACGCTGACGCTGACGCCCGAAGTGGTGCAACACTTCTTCACCCGTCAGGCACCGCCCGTGAACATGTTTACCAACGAGTCGCCCGACGAATTGAAACCTAAACTGAAATAATTGGGCAGTTGGCTGATTTTTCTTGCATCGCTGCTACGAAAATACTAACTTTGCACCATAAGAACAAAATAAGACCGATATATGGAAGAAATACTCCAACAGTTTGCCCCTATAACGCTCGATGAGATGAGCGGCATCAGGCTGATGAACCGAACCGACACCAAGTTCGTCACCACCTTGCCCATGCTCATGCGGCTCTTGGAGATGGCAAAGGACGACTACTTCGTGCAGGAGATAGACGGGGCACACATTGCCGCCTATTATACCGTCTACTTCGATACGCCCGACTGTGCCATGTATACCGCCCACGAGACTGGCCACACCAACCGCCAAAAGCTGAGGGTGCGCTCCTACGTGGACTCCCATCTGAACTTCCTGGAGGTGAAGACCAAGAACAATCATGGCCGCACCAAGAAAAAGCGCATCAGCCTGGATGACTTCAACCCGGACCAGAGTTCGTCGTTCGATGTTCAAGGTTCGGCGTACGCCGACTTCCTGAGTACCAACCTGCGCTATGCACCGCAGACGCTCAGCCGACAGTTGGAGAACCGCTTCAGCCGCATCACCTTGGTGAACAAGGGAAAGACCGAACGGCTGACCATCGACACCAACCTGCGGTTCCACAACATCGTTACCGACCAATCCCGCCTGATGGATGACATCGTCATCATCGAACTGAAGCGTGATGGCTTGGTGTCGTCGCCCATTCTGGCCATGCTGCGCAAATTGCGCATCAAGCCTCACGGCTTCTCGAAATACGTCATCGGCTCGGCCCTGACCAACAGGCAGCTGCATTGTAACCGCCTCAAGCCCAAGCTCAACGACATAGCAAGAATACAAAGCAAAAAATGTTAAACGTTAAAATACTAAATTATCATGTTTGATTTCCTGACATTATCCCCGGGCTTCGCCAGCATGTTGGTACGCCTGTTCATCGATGTGTTCGTCACGTGGCTCATCATCGACCGTCTGTATTATAGGAAGAGCAAGCGACGCGACTTCTATTTCACGTTCATGCTCATTTCTATTGCCATCTTCTTCATCGTCTTCTTCATGATTTTCGTGCTGGAGGATATGAAGGGAAAAACCTCGATGGGTATCGGTATCGGCCTCTTCGGCATCTTCTCCATCATGCGCTATCGCACGGATGCCATGCCAGTTCGTGAGATGACCTATCTTTTCATCATCATCGCCTTGGCTGTGGTCAACGCCATTGCCGAGGGAGTGCCCATGCTGGAGCTGATACTCACCAACCTCATCGTCGTCTGTGCGGTATGGATATGTGAACGCAACCTCAAGACAAAGCCTTCGAAACTGATCATGTACGACCGCATAGAGCTTATCACCCCCGACAAGCGTGACGAGCTGAAGGCAGACCTTGAGAAGCGCTTAGGCGTGAAAATCATCAAGCTCGACGTCGGGGCCGTCGACTTTATCCGCGACATGGCTATGGTTCGCATTATTTTCGATGGCCACGACACAGTTGCCAACAACATACTGAAACTGTCGAAGAGCCAGTTGCAGCAGTTCTAAATGATTACCAGTATGGATAAAATAGGATGTTACGAGTTCCTGGCCGAGCCGTTCCACTGCGACTTCTCAGGCCGCCTGTTTATGGGGCACATGGGCAACCACATGCTCAATGCCGCCGACTTCCACTCTACCCACCGGGGCTTCGGCATGAAGCGGCTAATGACCATCAACCGCTCGTGGGTACTCTCACGCTTAGCCATCGAGATGGACGAAATGCCCATGCAGTACACCCGTTTCAACGTCGAGACGTGGGTGGAGTCGGCTATGCGATTCTTCACCTCAAGAAACTTCGCCGTCGTGGGCGAGGGGGGAAAGGTCTACGGCTACGGACGCAGCATCTGGGCAATGATTGATACCGAGACCCGCCAGCCGACCGACATATATTCGATTGACGACGGTGCTATCCGTCAATGGATAGAGAAGGAGAAGGATTGCCCCATTGACAAGGGGGGACGTGTGAAAATGTCGCCCGATGCCGAATTGGTACGCACCATCGACACCTATTATAACGATGTGGACATCAACGGCCACATCAACAGCGTCAAGTACATTGAGCACGTGCTCGACCTCTGGGACCTCGACTGGTACCGCAATCATCAGGTCAAGCGTTTCGAGATAGCCTACGTGGCCGAGGCCCATGCCGGCGACAGCCTCTCGTTCTACCAGGAGCAGACTGGCGACGACGAATACTGCATCCGTATCGTCCGCACCGACGGCACCGAGTGTTGCCGGAGCAAGGTTCAGACGATGGCGTTGAAGTAGTTGGCCTACCTTGATTGTTTAATTGCGCAAAATACTGCCACCACTGCAATTAAATACCCAAAAAACACGCAAAATGTCACATTGTCACATTGTCACATTGTCACATTAGCATAAAAAATTGCCTGCCGTAATCGCTACGGCAGGCAACAACCATGAAAACAGAACAGAACCTAACAAAGATATCAGAACGTTATCGGACCGTGACCCATGCACGAGGTCGTGGTGACGGCGGTCAGGGCTGCCGTCAGGGCAGCGATGACGATGCGGAGCGTGACCTCCCAGAATTTACTTCCTATCTTCATACGCAATTTAGATTTTAGGGTTCAACAGGATCACTGCCATTGGCATCCGGCACGGTGCTGGGAAACTCTGCACCGTTCTTCCACTCTTTCAGAGGGAGGCGCACCTGACGGATCTGCTGCTTGCCGTTCACCGTCACCTTGTAGGTCTTGATGGCGTAGCCACCCTCCAGCGAGCAGTACTCCTGGAAAGCATAGCGGGTCAGGTTGTCAAGCTCCTTCTGGTCGCCCATGAAGCAGATTTTCACGCCCTCAATCTGGGTATCGGGGTTGAAGCCGTTGGCCACAATGTCAGCGGGAGTCATGCCACCCTTCTTGTTGTGCAGGGTAGGCCAGAACACGCCGAGGCCGTCGAGCTTCACGCCGTAGCCCTGGCTGACCAGTTCGGGAATACACTCGGCGAGCTGCGACAGCACGCCCTCAACGATGTCACGGGTCCAGATGGAGCCGTGGGCTGCAATATGTTCACTGAGGGCGCGGGTACTCAGCGTACCGATGCGCTCCACCTCAGGGAACCACATACCAAACACGCGCGATGCGCTGTTGGTGTTCTTGCGCATATTGATGCGCAGCGGGGTCTTAATTTTCTGTGCCATAATCTATCATTTTACAATTTTACAATTTCACGATTTTACAATTTCACAATTTCACAATTTTACGATTTCACCTTTTCACTTTTCACCTTTTACCTTTTACCTCTTACCTTTTACCTTTTACCTCTTACGGTTCGACCGAACCGCGAGTCAGGTCGGGACATCCCTGCATTCGCCAGTCCTCGTAAGGCATGTGGACAGTCATGTCCTTCTTCTTCGATGCGCCGCTGCCGGTGTAGAAGGTCTTCACGCAGTCCTTCATGGCCAGCGAGCAATGCTTCTTGAACTCCTTCTGACAAAGGTTGTCGAGCTTCGTCTGGTCAGGAGTGAAGCGGATGCGGATGCCGTCGCACCATTCCTTAACGTTGTTGAAAGCCGTCGGGCCTTCACAACCTCCCTTAACGCCCTTGGCGGTGGGATAGAAGATTCCAATTCCTTGGAGTTCAACACCATACCCCTGACAAACCTTCTCAGGGATACAAACCTGGAGCTGCTTGAGAATGCCTTCCACGATGTCGCGGGTCCACA
>JAEEGG010021450.1_pt1 | contig 12827 bp, 15 predicted proteins | sample 9134161 | NCBI WGS metagenome assembly JAEEGG01 (sample SAMN16246543, study PRJNA631951) | gut metagenome | biome: gut microbiome; feature: rumen; material: CR-attached | host: Bos | place: Iran: Karaj | collected 2018-10
ACATGCTTAAGAATAATAACGCTGATGCACTTGTTTCTGCTGGTAATACGGGAGCTTTGCTTGCAGGAGGTTTATTAATAGTTGGGAGAATCAAGGGTATTGATAGACCAGCACTTTGCCCAATGCTTCCTACACTTGATGGCAAAGGTTTTATTCTATTAGATGCTGGAGCTAATACAAACTGCAAGCCAATTAACTATGTACAATTCGCAAAGATGGGTAGTATTTACGCAGAAAAAGTCTATTCAATGAGTAACGCACCTGTTGCATTATTAAGTATTGGAGCCGAAAAAGAAAAGGGAACGCCAGTTATTAAAGAAGTATATAGCATTCTTGAAGCTGACAAGACCATTAATTTTTATGGTAATATTGAGGCAAGAGATATGTTCACTGGAAATGTTAGAGTAGTTGTTACAGACGGCTTTTCGGGCAATATTGCACTTAAGACTGCCGAAGGAATTGGAGTTACTATTATAAGCCTAATTAAGGAAGAATTTACTGCTTCTTTACCTAGAAAAGTTGGTGCTGGAATTCTTAAGGCTACTGGAGCCATTGGCTCTTTTAAGAAGAGATTTGATTATTCTGAATATGGTGGAGCACTACTTTTGGGAATAGAAAAACCAATCATTAAGTTTCATGGAACAGGAAAAGCAAAAGACGTAAAAATAGTTCTAAAGCAAGCCGAAAATTTTGTTAAAAATGACGTTGTTGGAGAGATAAAAAACAAAATTTCTTCAAATGAAATCTAGCATAAAACGACATTGCAAAAGGCCTGGAATGTTACGGACATAAGGCTTTCAAGAACTTTATTTTAATTGTTGACAATTTAATAATTATATATTATTGTAATTATGTAAGCATGTGTAAATTGCGCATACAAATGTTCGCATCGTAGAATAATCAATTGTGCGCGGATTATGAAGGGGTGATATGATGAATCCAGATGCTATATTTGAAAAAGTTAAAGAAGTTATTGTTGATCAACTTGGTGTAGAAGATGAAGCTGTTAAGGTTGAAACGTCATTTATCGACGATTTAGGAGCTGATTCCCTAGACATAGTTGAACTTATTATGGCTCTTGAAGAAGAATTTGATCTTCAAATTCCTGATAGTGAGGCTGAAAAGATCACTACTGTTGGAGACGTAATAGAGTATATTAAAAATAATCAATAATTACAGAAAACGGCTATTAAAATAGCCGTTTTTTTGTGCTCTTTTTGCTTTAATATTTTGAAAAATTATGGTAAAATTGTCGTGGAAAGAAGGTGATATTTTTATGCTATTTGAGGACAAAATAGGGTATGAATTTAAAAACAAAAATCTTATTGACGAGGCCCTTACCCACACATCCTATGCTAATGAACATAAATTGCCCAAAAACAATGAAAGACTAGAGTTTCTTGGGGATGCTGTTCTAGAGGTAATTGCTAGTGAATACATCTACAAAAACTACCCTAACATGCCGGAAGGAGAAATGACTAAAACTAGAGCATTTGCAGTATGCGAAAGGTCGCTTGCACTTGTAGCAAATAACTATGGCTTTAGTGATTTCTTGAAAGTAGGTAAATGTGAATCAAAGGAAAATGGTAGGTATAGGGATTCTATATTGGCGGATAGTGTTGAGGCAACTATTGGGGCTATTTTTATGGATTCGGGTATAGAAAACGCCAAGCAGTTCATTTTACCGAATATAGTTACATTTATTGATGATTATGTGAAGAACGGCGGTAAGGATTACAAAACCAGGCTTCAGGAAGAACTCCAAATTCATGGAGACGTTAAAATCGAATATAAGCTTATAGCCGAAAGAGGTCCAGACCACCTTAAAACATTTGACGTTGAGGTTCTTTGTGACGGAAAAGTCTTAGGGCATGGCGAAGGAAAAAGTAAAAAAGATGCTGAAATGGATGCGGCAAAAGATGCTTTAAATAATAGGAGATAAAATTGAAGAACATATTAATTTCTGGATATTATGGGTTTAATAATACGGGAGATGAGGCAATGATAGAGACTATGTCTACATTGCTTGCTAAAAGAGACTGCTCGCTTACAGTCCTTTCATCTAACCCAGATAAAACAAAAGAATTATATAATGTTAGGGCATATGACAGATATAAGCTAGGCGAGATTATTAAGGCAATCAAAAAATGTGACTTGCTTATTTCTGGCGGTGGCACGCTATTTCAAGATATTACTAGTAAAAAGAGTATATGGTATTATCTTGCAATTGTTAGACTAGCGCAACTTTTTAGAAAAAAGGTTGTTATTTGCTACCAAGGTATGGGACCAATTGAAACCAAAGTTCACAGAAGAATGGTAAAACATCTTTTAAACAAAAAGAGCGTGAAGCTTATAGGTTTAAGAGATGAGCAGGCCATAGAATATGCAAAAGAGATTGGTATCAAAGAAGAAAAAATCATTTTCTCTTCAGATATGATTTTTATGATGAATCCGCCACAAAAAGAAAGAGTAGACAAAATAATCAAGGATAACGTTCTAAATCTTAAAGAAGGGCAAAAGCTTATTGGCTTATCTGTTAGAAGCTGGAAGGATAAAGACAGAACTGACGAAATTGCCGAAGCAGCGGATTTGATTTGTGAAAGATATAATGCAAGGATTGTATTCTTCCCATTTCACAAGCCAAAAGATGCCGAAATTAGCAAGATTATTATGCATAAGATGAGACACGAAGATATGGCGGTTCTAATGCCTAATAGGTATCTTCCTTCTGAAATACTAGGAGCGATGGGAAGAATGGATGTTAACATTGGTGTAAGACTTCATTCACTTATTTTTTCTGCAGTTAGTTTAGTTCCTACAATAGGTATTTCTTATGATCCAAAGATTGATGGCTTTTTAGATATGATTAACTCGAATGCAGTTTGCACTTATGAGAACATCGAAAGCAAGAAGATAGCTGATGAGGTTGGAAAGAAGCTTTTAGAGAATGATTGCACATACAAAGAAGAAATAGAAAAGTTCAAAAAAGCAGGCGAAGATGCTTTAGAAAAGATAATTAGCGAACTATAAGGAGTGAGAGAATGTTAGACGATAATAGAATTACTAAGCTAAAAGGTATTTCAAATGAGGTTCGTAAAGACATTTTATATCAAGTATATGAGGCTCAGTCTGGACACCCTGGGGGAGCGCTTTCTTGCGCAGACATATTGACTGCTATTTATTTTGAAACCAAGGAGGAGGGCGATAGAGTCATTCTTTCAAAGGGGCATGCATCTGCTGCTTTATATGCTGTCTTGGCTGAACATGGTGATATTACAAAGGATGAACTTAAAACATTTAGAAAGTATGGAAGCAGACTTCAAGGGCATCCATCATCTAAAGCATTAGATAAAGTCGATGTTTCATCTGGCTCACTAGGGCAGGGGCTTTCAATTGCAAATGGAATTGCTCTTGCAAATCGTTTGGATGAAAAAGATAATTTTGTATATGTTATTTTGGGTGATGGAGAAATTCAAGAAGGACAAATATGGGAAGCTGCAATGTCTTCTAGTCACTATCATTTGAATCATGTAATTGCATTTTTAGATTATAATAAGTTGCAAATTGATGGTGCAAATGATGACGTTATGAAGGTTAAGCCTGTGGATAAAAAGTTCAAAGCATTTGGATGGGACGTGCAAGAAATAGATGGACATGATTTTAATCAAATAGTAGAAGCAATTAATAATGCAAAAAAGTCTAGAAAGCCTAGTATGATTATTGCAAATACTATTAAAGGCAAAGGCGTAAGCTTCATGGAAAACAATTTTGAATGGCACGGCAAAGCGCCAAATGAAGAACAATATTTGAAGGCAATAAGTGAACTTTAGAATAATTGATTTTGAATATACAAAGGACTTGAAAGATGAAAGTAATTTAGTAGTAGAGGGTTTTAGATGGAATTAAGTGAAATTGAGAGAAGATTTCTTGAATTATATAATGAAAAGGTTGAAAAAAATATTGAATTTTCTGAGGAAGAGGTTCGCTTTATAGTAGAAAATATTGGTAAAGTGAATTTACAGCTTCCGGCTATAGATATATTATTCATAAGGAGAATTAATGATAAATCTGCTAGAGAACAAGCAATTAATGGCTTAAAAGAGCCATCTAGAATGCGTATTAAAGATATATCAATACGAAGACGTCGGAACACCCGAAGAAAAGGAAGAATGGGAAAAGCAAGTTTATGAAATTAGAGATGTTTCTCAATTAAGCATTGAGGAAGCCAAAAAGTTGCCAGATGGTACAATGATTAGAATACGTGGTGACTATGCTCATTCTTGGCAGAAAGAATTATATAGTAAAGAAGCATATATTAAAGTTTTAACAGAACTAGAACATATGCTTAAAGATATTCCTATAGCGGTTAAAGATGATTTTGCAAGTGAACTTGTTACTTTTGTAAAGGTTTGTGTTGCATTAAGTCGCATTGTGTATGATGAGGAAACCGAAAAAACAGAAAAGAGTAGTGAATTATTTGGTGATGCATATAAAAATGTAGCTTGCAGAAACCTAGAGGGTGGTATTCTTGACAAAACTTGTGTTTGTGAAGGGTATGCCGAAATTCTAAGAAATGCACTTGCTTTAAAAGGAATTGAAGCACTTTATATTGCAGGACATAGTCCCGAAAAGAATTCTACGCATGCATGGAACCAGGTTAGAATAGGTGGGCATTGGTATAATACAGATTTAACTCATTCAATAAGAACAAATCGTATAATAAGTAGAGAAAAAGAAGGCTATCCTATTGGAATATATCTTTTATTTAGTGATGAAGAATTTCATTATGAGGATTATGGTGAAGAAAGGCCCGTTGGTGAGAAAAAGTGTAATACTAGGATAGTAGAAGCTATACGCGCTTATCGAAAGGCACATCATATAGTGGATTCTAGAGAATTAGAAATTTAGATTAAATATGCAATAAGATTAATATTAATAAAGGAGTGATTTAATTGAGGTTTAGTTTAATGACATTACTTGTGACAGAGGTTCAGCCTGTAAATAGTGTTGCTTCTTCTTCAATTGAAGATTTGCTTACTCAAGAAAATGTTACTATGGCATTGATGATTTTAGCAGTTGTGGTGGTAATAGCTTTTATAATTGGCAGAATAAGAGAAAAAACAGAGAACTCATCTGTATTTAATACTTTTATTGCAATTATAATATTTGTTGCTACGGTGGCACTTATATATTATTCTTCACAAACGAGCTTTATAGTTGGAAATGAATCTGGCGAAGTAGTGCAGGAAGTTCCGAAGGCTGATGAATAATATATCACGATTTATTTAAGACTATTTTTTAAGGAGGACTAATCTTATGAGCATTTTTAACCTTATGGAATTGTTTAAAATAAAGACTACTTATAAAACGCGAGGCAGAGTCCCCACTCTTTATGGGATTCCAGACGCAGTTAAAGAACTGGAATATGATAAAGGTGGCGTTGGCTTTCTATTAATCATTCCGTTTTTAATTGGACTTATAATCGTTTTAGTTAGAACAATAAAAGTTAAAAATAAGACATCAAGAGTGTTTGGGATTATTTGGATAGCTATTCTTTGCATAATAATAGGACTATTGGTGTATTATGGATTCGCTTATCTTGGAATAAAGGATTCAATTGAACTTCCTAGTGAGTAAAGCAAAATAATCTTCTAGAAATAGATGTTTTGACATAAATGTTAAGATTTGAGGTGGATAATGTGAAAGCTACACGTGAAAGTTATGGTGAAGCATTAGAAAAATTAGGAAAGAAAAATAAAAATATTGTTGTTCTAGACGCAGACTTGTCAAATGCAACAATGACAAAAAAATTTAAAGCTTTATATCCAAAGAGATTTTTCGATATGGGAATATCCGAGCAAGATATGATGGGAACTGCTGCTGGTTTTGCAATTGGTGGCAAGGTACCATTTGCAAGTACATTTGCAATTTTTGCAGCAGGAAGAGCTTATGAACAAATTAGAAATTCGATAGCTTATCCTAATTTAAATGTTAAGATTGCAGCTACACATGCGGGAATTACTGTTGGAGAAGACGGAGCATCTCATCAGTCAATAGAAGACATCAGCTTGATGAGAACAATACCTAATATGGTAGTATTATCGCCTTGTGATGATATTGAAACTAAATGGGCTATAGAAGAAGCATCAAAAATTAATGGACCGGTTTATATTAGATTAACGAGACAAAAGGTTGAAAGTATTTATGGAGAAGAACCAGAATTAAACATGTCTTTAGAAAACGAAAAAGAAGCTAGCAAAGAGCAAAAGCTTAGCCTAAAACCAAAGTTTGAATTAGGCAAAATGGTTGTTCATGGTTGTGGAACTGATGCTAGTATCTTTGCAACTGGGGTCACGGTTCAAGAGGCAATCAAAGCTCAGAATATACTCTCAAAAGAAGGAATCAATGTTAGAGTTGTTGATGTTCATACAATAAAGCCAATAGATAAAGATACTATCGTTAAATGTGCAAAAGAAACTAAAATGATTATTACTGTGGAAGACCATAGTATTGTAGGTGGTTTAGGAACATCAATCTGCGAAGTACTTTCGGAGGAGTTTCCAACAAAGGTTTATCGCATGGGAATCAATGATACGTTTGGCGGTTCCGGAAAATGGAAAGAACTTTTATCTAAGTATGAAATCTCAGCAGAAGATATTGTAAAAAAGGTTAAATCGGTTTAGATTTTGGAAGGGCATATAGTTATTAATGGAAAAAAACGAATTATCAAAAATAAAGATATTAGATAAGATTAGACTATATGAAAAAACAGGTGCTATTCAATCAACGACTTTTCTTGACCCTTCGGAGATTATTCAAAATAAAAATCTTTATTCTAAAATTCCACATACTGTTTTTGGTGGAGTAGAGAATGCTGAAAGATGTATTCTTTTGATTGGCTCTGATGATGTTGAAGAGGCAAGAGCGCAAATAAATATCATACAGATTACTTCTAGAAACAAACTAACTCATAGAAGCATACTTGGTAGTCTTTTAGGACTTGGAATAAAAAGAGAAGTTGTTGGAGATATCATTGTTTCAGATAATATTGCCAATGTATTTGTTCTAAGTACTATCTGCAAATATATCATACAAAATGTCGATAAGATTGGGAAAGATAGTGTTTCGCTTAGAGAGATTAATTATGCTGATGTGATTGAACCAGAAGATAATTCAAATTCGTTAAGAACAACAGTAGCTTCACTTAGAATAGATAGTCTTATATCTGCTTGTTATGGGCTTTCTAGAGCACAGGCACTTGAGCTTGTCGAAGCTGATAGAGTTAAGCTAAATTACTTAGATTGTAAATCTAGCTCAAAGACAATTCACGAGAATGACCTGGTTTCAGTTAGAGGCTTTGGGAGATTTATAATAGAAAGAATAGTAGGAGAAACGAAAAAACGGAAGGATAAGAGTCGATTTAAAGATATATAAGTAGTAATTGAAAGGAAGATTCCTATGGATTTTAATGAAATAGCCAGCCAAAGTAACTTGCGAAGAGAGAGTGCTTTAAGTGAATTCGCTTGTCCAACTGTAAAAGCAGTTAGGTTAAAAGAAGAAAATAGAAAAAGGGAGTTCAATGTAAGACCAGCTTTCTTTAGAGATGCAGACAGAATTTTGCATTCTATGGCGTATACAAGATATATGGATAAAACGCAAGTTTTTCCAATGGTATCTAATGACTTGATTACTCATCGTGGTCTTCATGTTCAGTTTGTTGCAAAGATTGCCAGAACAATTGGAAGAGTTTTATCTCTAAATGAAGACCTGATAGAGGCAATTAGCCTTGGACATGATTTGCGGACATGTACCTTTTGGACATTTTGGAGAGAGAGTTTTAAATGATATTTGTATGAGAAATAATCTTGGCGTTTTTATTCATAATGCGCAGAGCGTAAGAGTATTACAAACACTTGAAAATAACGGGCAAGGTTTAAATATAACAGTACAAGTTCTAGACGGAATTCTTTGCCATAATGGCGAGATGCTTGAGAAAAAATACGTTCCAGATTATGGGAAAACAATCGAGAAATTCAATGAAGAGTATAAAAGATGTTGGCAAGAAAAAGGCTTTGATAAAACAATCAGAGCAATGACTTTGGAAGGCTGTGTAGTTAGAATTTCTGATGTAATTGCTTACATTGGAAGAGACATAGAAGACGCGATTATACTTGGCGTTTTAAAAAGAGAAGACATTCCAGAAGAAATAACGAGTGTTCTTGGAAATACAAACGCACAAATAATTGACCACTTAGTTATGGACTTGCTTGAACATAGTTACGATAAGCCATACTTGGAATTTTCGGACAGTGTGTTTGAGGCTCTAAAAAAGCTAATGGAGTTTAATTACAAAAATATATATCACAATCCAATTAAGTCAGAAACAGAAGAGAGATCAATTAAGATTTTTGAGATGCTGTACGATAGATATGTAAAAGATTTGGAGAATAAGACTGGATATATATATGAGGAATTTCTAAAAGATATGCCTAAAGAATATATAGAGAATAATTCTTATGGAAAGATAGCAGTCGACTTTATAGCAGGAATGACAGATAATTTCTTCATAGAACAGTTTGAAAATGGTTTTATACCAACAAAATACGAAACTAAACAGAAAGAGGAACAGTAAATGATTAGTGCAAATAATGTTACTTTACGTTTTGGAAAGAGAACACTTTTTGAAGACGTAAATATTAAATTCACACCAGGCAATTGCTATGGTTTAATAGGCGCCAATGGTGCAGGAAAGACTACTTTTTTGAAAATACTATCTGGAGAAATTGAACCGTCTCAAGGCGACGTTACTATGAATCCAGGTGAGAGGCTATCCGTATTAAAACAGAACCACCACGAGTTTGAGGAAGAAACAGCAATCAATGTTGTAATACGTGGAAATGAAAAACTATTTAGCATTATGAAAGAAAAAGATGCTATATATGCCAAGCCAGATTTTAGTGATGAAGATGGAATTAAGGCTGCAGAGCTAGAAGCAAAGTTTGCTGAAATGGACGGTTGGAATGCAGAAAGTGATGCCGGTATTTTATTAAACGGACTTGGCGTTGAGTCTGAGCATCATTATACACTTATGAAAGACTTAACCGAAGTTCAAAAAGTTAAGGTTCTGCTTGCTTCGGCACTTTTTGGAAATCCGGATGTATTGCTATTAGACGAGCCTACAAACTATTTGGACATGGAAGCAATAGAATGGCTAGAAGAGTTTTTAATTAATTTTGAAAATACTGTTATTGTCGTATCCCACGATAGATACTTTTTGAATACGATTTGTACTCATATTGCAGACATAGATTATGGAAAAATCCAATTATATACTGGTAACTATGACTTCTGGTATGAGTCATCACAACTTGCACTTAAGCAAATGAAAGATGCCAACAAAAAGAAAGAAGAAAAGATTAAAGAACTTCAAGAATTCATTAGTAGGTTTAGTGCAAATGCTTCAAAGTCAAAGCAAGCAACCTCTAGGAAAAAATTGCTAGAAAAGATAGAACTTGATGAGATTAAGCCATCTAATAGAAAATATCCATATATTGATTTTAAAATGGATAGAGAGCCGGGTAAAGAGATTCTATTTATTAATAACATTACATCAAAAGATGAAAATGGCAAAATGCTTCTTAATAATGTATCAATAAACGTTAAAAATGGCGATAAAATAGCTTTTGTTGGGCCTATGGGAGCGTCTAAATCAGAGCTATTTAATATAATTACAGAAAATAGTGCTCCACAAGAGGGCGACTACAAATTTGGAATTACAATCACATGGTCATACTTTAAAAAAGACAATTCGGATGAATTTAATAGTGACCTCACAATTGTTGATTGGTTAAGACAATATTCTCCAATTAAAGAAGATACTTATGTTAGAGGCTTTTTGGGAAGAATGCTATTTTCAGGTGATGAGGCATTGAAGAAGGTCAATGTGTTATCAGGTGGAGAAAAAGTTAGGTGCATGCTTTCAAAAATGATGCTATCAGGTGCCAACTTATTAATATTTGATGAACCTACTAACCATCTTGATTTGGAATCTATTCAAGCATTGAACAATGGACTAATCGCTTTTAAAGGAGTAATACTATTTACATCTCACGACCACCAATTTGTTCAAACAGTTGCAAACAGAGTAATCGAGATTACCCCTAATGGGATAATTGATAAAGAAATGACATATGATGAATATTTAGCAAGTGATGAAGAAGCAAAGAAGAGAGCACAAATTTATTCCGTAGAGGAAGATGATTAGGAGTGATAATATGGCTAAAAGAAAGACTTTGCCAGAAAACATGAGTGAGATTATTGAAAGCGGAGACATGGAAGCTTTTGAAGAAGTGTTTGAGGATTGCGAGTTAGATGCCAAAACTGAGAGGGGAAAGGAAACCACAAATATTCTTTCAATGGACGGCTTATCTGTAAAGCATGTAAGATTTTTAGTTGAGAGTGGTTTTGACTTAAATTCAGATTGTGGATATGGGTATCCTGCAATTGCATTTCAAGCTGGAAATAGAGCCGTCTTAAAGTATATGGTTCAAAGTGGCGCAAACATTAACTGCGTTTTAGATGAAAATAATGGCAGTGCCTTGTTCTATGCTGCAATGAATAACGACGCAAGGGCAGTTAAAAACTTGTTAGATTTTGGAGCGAGTATTACTCCAACCAAGAAGTACTCGAAATCAAGCTTGTTAGATAAGTTGCTTTCAACTTGTAGTAATTCTCAAATTGTTGATAGACTTGTTGTTACTAAGTTATTGCTTGGAGCTGGTGCAGTACCAACTAAAGAAACTAAACAGTATGCTTCTGCTATTGTTGAAAACTTTGAGAACTATCGTGAGGAAATCAATAAAGATGAACTAAACAAGTATAACAAATCTAATAAAGAATTAGCTGGCATTTTTGGCGTTGAAGTAGCTCCAAAAACCCCAGAAGTAAATGAGCCAGATAAAAAAATAGTTGTAACCAAGGAAAACTGGTGGGAGCAGTTTAATGAATTATGGAATTCGCTTGTTCCACGTAGAGGACCAGCTGATACTTTACAAGGTGAAATTCTTAGAATAATTGGAAAGCTTAGCTATGAAATACTAGACAATGGAGGAGAAAATTGGGATAAAGATTTCCAGAAAATGGTGTGGGCTTTACAAGATTACTTTTCTATTCCAAATGACAAAGCACCAGGATTAGCTAAAGAAGCAGTATCACTAGCAGGTAAACTTGGTAAGAAGTCTAAAGCGGAGGATTTGGACCGTTTAACAGAAATTGCAGTAAAATGGATTGTGGCAAATTCTGAACCACTACCTCTTGTTAAGGCAGAGTATGAAAGATAAGTATTCTATAATAAAAGGTGATTTAAATTGATTTTTAAGTATAAAGATCTAGATATAAATTACGAAGTATTTGACGAACGAGAGAATAAGGATAATAATTCTAAACCACTTTTACTTCTTCATGGATGGATGGGAAAGATTGAGTCATGGGCTCCGGTCTACCTTAATTTTATGAAGACAAGAAAAGTTTATGTAATTGATTTTCCTGGACAATCTGGAAAGTCTGATGAATTAAAAGAAGCGTGGGGAGTACCTGAGTATTCTGAAATGACCAAGAGCTTTATTTCTGAGCAGAAGATTGAAGGGTGTGACGTAATTGGCCATTCGTTCGGTGGAAGAGTTATTATTTACTTAGCATCGAGATATGAGAGCCTTTTCTCTAGAATTGTACTTAGTGATTCCGCAGGCATAAAACCTAAGATGACTATCAAAAAGTTCTTTAGAATATATAGTTATAAGATAGTTAAAAATATCTACAAGTTATTTCTGTCAAAAGAAAAATATGAGGCAAAAATTGCTAAAGCAAGAGAAAAACGAGCTTCAAAAGATTATGTGATGCTCGATACAGATATTAAAAGGGAAACATTTAAGAAAATTGTTAATCTTGATTTAACGTCTTGCCTAAAAGGCATTAAAAACCCTACACTTCTTATATGGGGAGAAAACGATCAAGATACCCCGCTATACATGGCACACAAGATGGATAAGTTGATACCAGATAGTGGACTAGTTATTATAGAAAGCGCTGGACATTTTTCTTATCTAGATAATCCAAAAAAGTTTTTAGTAGTTACAAATGAATTTTTGAAATAGGTGATGATATGTTCTTTTTTGACATTATATTTTTAGTAGTATATATGCTTGTTGTACCAAAGTTTTTACACGTTATGCAGCAAGAGAGTTATCAAAATGATGGAATGTTCAGATGGATTTATAATAACCCTAGAAAAGCTTTTAAAGAAGGATTAATTCAATTTTTAGGAACGATTATAGTTTTTCTTCTAAGTGAAATTGCAGTCATATTTATGATTAAAAATACAGACTGGCTAAATTCGTTAAAAGGATTAACTCTTTATCTCCCAACGTTTATATCACTTTTCTTTCTTGTAGTAATTAATCTGATTTTTGCTATTAAAAACAAAAAAGAAAGAAAAAATGCAAAAAAGCCTTTAAAGTATACTGCAAGAGCCATTAGGCTTATGGTTTATAATTTCTTTGTTGCAGCAATTTTAGATGTTTTTATTTTGGAAAACATTACACTCTTTTATCCAGCAGAAATAAAAGATGGACTTAGTTTGTATAGTGCATATCGACTTCAATATCAAGATGAAGCTATGGTTCCTCAGGACGAGTATGACCTTATTCAAACAGCTTATAATTATGACTTAGATGCAAAAATAAAATATGGTGTTTTGATTTATGCTTTCGTTATTTTTGGAATTCCTCTTAATATGATTATTTCAAACTGGTTCGCATCACCTATAGAAA
>JAEEGG010021451.1_pt1 | contig 12827 bp, 11 predicted proteins | sample 9134161 | NCBI WGS metagenome assembly JAEEGG01 (sample SAMN16246543, study PRJNA631951) | gut metagenome | biome: gut microbiome; feature: rumen; material: CR-attached | host: Bos | place: Iran: Karaj | collected 2018-10
TGGCGCACGTTTCGCAACCGCAGGAGCCGGTCTGCTGACAACTGACTGTTGAACGGTTTCCGCAACCTGTGCTTGTGGCTGTGGCGCTGGAGTTTGCTGAGGAGTCTGTGTGGCGAATACGTTTGAGATAGCCAGCCAATCCAGACCTTCCGAGAACTCGTCAAAGTCGAATATGGCAGAATCAGGCTCTACCTCATTTTTTTTTTGCCGGCAGTTGACACAGCCGGATAAGCATAACCTCTATCATCAAACGTTTGTTGTTGCTCTGCCGATACCTCAGGTCGCATTCGTTGACGATGCGGAGGGCGTCGTAGAGGAACTGCAGCTCGCATTTACCAGCCTGCGCCTTATAAGTCTCGCCTATCGAGGCGCCTACCTCAAGCAGTTTCACGGTTTGCTCATCCTTGCACACGAGGACGTTTCGCAGATGGCTGCACAGCCCGGACACGAAATGCGCTCCGTCGAATCCCTTGGACAGAATTTCGTCGAGTATCATCATGACCTTGGGAGCATCGCATTGCAGCATCGCATCCACTATCTGGAAATAATAATTGTAGTCGAGAACGTTGAGGTTCTCAATGACATCCTTGTACTTTATGTCGTTGCCGCAGAAGCTAACAACCTGGTCGAATGTCGAGAGCGCGTCACGCATTCCGCCGTCGGCCTTCTGGGCTATCACGTTCAGAGCCTCGGTCTCCACCTGCACGTTCTCCGACTTCGCCACATACTCCAGATGCCCGACTATATCGGACACACCGATGCGGTTGAAGTCATAAACCTGACAACGTGACAGAATCGTAGGGATTATCTTGTGTTTCTCTGTCGTGGCGAGTATGAATATCGCATAAGCAGGCGGCTCTTCCAATGTCTTGAGGAACGCGTTGAAGGCTGCCGTTGTGAGCATGTGCACCTCGTCTATGATGAAGACGCTGTACTTGCCGTCCTGCGGCTGCACACGCACTTCCTCTATCAGCTGTCTTATGTCCTCGACAGAGTTGTTGGATGCGGCGTCAAGCTCATGGATATTGAACGAACGCTGATCGTTGAATGACTTGCAGGACTGGCACTCGTTGCACGCCTCGAAATCCGGAGTAAGATGCTCGCAGTTTATCGTCTTGGCGAAGATTCTCGCGCATGTGGTCTTGCCCACGCCACGCGGACCGCAGAACAGATACGCATGAGCCAGTCTGTTGGTCTGGATGGAATTCTTCAAAGTCGCGACAAGCGCAGGCTGACCCACTACTGACTTGAATGTGGTCGGTCTGTATTTACGCGCTGAGACAACGAAATTTTCCATCTGCTTTTTTGTTTGCACACAAAGATAATCCCTTTTTTCACAACTAACAATTATATTTGCGGCATAAAAAAAACACACTGCACAAAATGGACGAGATAATAAACGAACAGCAAGAGCCTAACTTGGAAAACGGCACAGAAAAGAAGAATAAGAACATTCTTCTTATTGTGAAATTCGTCATTGTCGGATTTGTTGCCGCGCTCGTCATTGTATTCGGCGAAAACAGCGTTCTGCGAAGCTGCAAAGAGACAGCCAAAGCCAACAAACTGAACAAAGAGAAAGAGGAATATGAGCAGAAGATAAACGACACGAAAGCCGAAATAAACAAATTCAAAGAAGACAAGAGCCGTCTGGAGCATCAAGCCAGAGAGGAATACCTCATGAGAAAAGAAAACGAGGATGTCTTCATCATAGAAAACTGATTATGAGCAAAAGCGTAATAACAAACTCGATTTATCTTCTGTCTGGAATACTGGCAGTTATAGGCGTAGTGCTTTACTTCTTCGGTAACGAGCATGCGTTCATTGTATTCTGCATCGGTGCGGCAGGAATGATTGCGCTGCGCGTCATGTCGTTCAAGCACACCGACGACTTCAGAGTCAGAAGACTGCAGAACACGCAATTCATATCGACGCTTCTTATGCTGTTCAGCGGTTACCTGATGTACAGGCAGAACGACATCTGGGTCTTGACTCTGATGATTTCCGCCGTACTTGACCTTGTGGTCATGCTGCGTATGCCCAAGAACGACTAATAAAGCAGATATTTCCTTCGCATAGCGCTGTACTTGCGCAAATCCGCCTGCCACGACTCACGAATTTCCTTTTCCGGAACATGGTTTTGAATCTGTGTTCTCAGCTCCGACGTGCCGGCAAGTTTGTCGAAGAATTTGCTATTGCCCCAGAACAGAGAGTCGCACCCGATTTTATCATACATGAGCAAGAGATATTTCAAGGAGAATCCCTTGGTCTTCGAATCCTTGCGCAGGTCTAATCCATAACACGTATGCCCTTTGTGCATCGGATTGCCGTCCATGCCTTTTATCGGACGTGGAATGAATTTGTGCTGTCCGCAGGATTTCTTTGGATAGCCGACTACCGAAAACGGACGGTATGTGCCTCTGCCGACGCTCACATTCGTGCCCTCAAACAGGCATAGCGACGGATAAAGCCTGATAGCCAAATCATTAGGCAGATTAGGCGACGGCTTAACCTTAAGGCTCCACGCATCGCCGTGCTTCCAGCCTTCGCACTTGACCACGGCAAGGTCGCATTTCACCCCATTAGCGAGCCAGCCCTCGCCATTCATCATCATAGCCAGCTCGCCAACTGTGCAACCGTGAAGCACTGGCAGAAAGTCAAGCCCTACAAATGAGCGCAACGACGAGTCCTTGAGCACAGGGCCGTCCACCGTATCGTTGGGGTTCGGACGGTCTAGGACTATCAGTTTCTTGCCGTTCTCTGCGCAAGCCTCCATCACATAATGCAGTGTGCTGATGTAGGTATAAAAACGCGCGCCCACATCCTGTATGTCAAACAGCACGACATCGACATCCGAGAGCATTTCTGGCGTTGGTTTCTTCTGCTTTCCGTATATGGAAACGACCTTGACGCCCGTCTTCACATCCACTCCAGAAGCGACGACCGCGCCCGCATCCTCCTTGCCGCGAAGTCCATGCTCCGGCGCGAATGCCTTCACGACATCGAAACCTGAGCTTTTCAGCGTGTCTATGATATGTACGCCGTCAACTACCGAAGTCTGATTGGCAACGACCGCTATGCGCTTGTCCTTTATCACTCCAAAATACTCCCGAACGCACTCTGCGCCCACCTTCACTCCGTCAGCCGCACGGCACAAAGACATTGCCGCCACCGACAACAATGCCGCCACAGTTATCTTTTTAATCGCTATCTTTGGAATCATAATCAACGAACCGTTCTATATGATTGACTATCTAAAATTGATACAAAGATACTACCAAAACAACGAAATTGCGCACGATATACTCCTGAAGCACAGCAGAGCCGTGGCCGACAAGGCGCTGGAACTGGCGGCGAAACACAAGGAACTGGATATTGACATGGATTTTGTGGAAGCCGGCGCCATGCTGCACGACATCGGCATATTCATGTGTGACGCCAAGGACCTCGGATGCCACGGCAAAGAGCCGTACATCAAACACGGCACACTGGGAGCGGAGATACTGAGAAAAGAGGGGCTGGAAATGTTCGCTCGAGTGTGCGAGAGACACACCGGAACAGGCATCACCAAAGAAGACATAATAAGACAGAATCTGCCACTTGAACTCAAAGACTACTCGCCTGTCACTCTGGAAGAAAAGCTTATTTGCTATGCCGACAAATTCTTCTCGAAAACGAATCTGGACAAGGCTCGCACGAAAGAAGAGGTTGTCAAGTCAATGGCGAAATTCGGCGAGGAATCGACAAGGAGAATCAAAGCGTTAGAAGCGCTCTTTGGATAAAATCACTGCCCAGAAATGTCGCTTTTCTGGAACACGCAATCGTATTTCACAGGCACATAAACGGCAAGATAGCCCAAAGCGCCGTCAAACATCGAAACCGGGTTGGCGCCTGAGTTTGACATGGACTTCAGAATGTGCAAAAAGTCGTAGGTCCGACGGTTTATCGTCTCCACCTCAAGATGGATTTCATCGCCTTCGTGCAGCACGTCATCGTCGTCCGGGTCGTCCTTTTTCATCTGCTCCTCCGACATGCAGACCACATTCACCACGACATTCATATTCTCATAGCCCTTGTCTCTGAATACCGACCACTTGTACAATTCTCCGTTGCGGTAAATTCTGTACCTGAAGAATGTCGATTCGTTCGGAATATCCTTCACGCTGAATTTAAACAAAAGAAGTTTGCTATTGAACATTTTGATCCACTGCCACTTAGCATTCATAAACTCCGTCGCCGCCATGACATTTGACGTTGCCGAATGCTCGCTTTCCTCCGTGAATACGACTCTGTACGTTCTGCCCTCGACCGCTTTTATCGCCGTTCCATGAAACTGTCCGTCGCTTTCGTCGAAAAGCAACGTCTCCGACGCTCCCCCATCATCATGCACACTGACCTGCACATCTTGCAGTTGCTCGGGAGTGAGCTGCTGCACCGTGTCGTTCATATTCACCGTCTTCGACACTCTCACCAGCGCGCCTTCATCGGAAAGGTTCGCTTCCACAACCCATTGCTTCTCCACACTCTTATAGTCTATGTCTATATGCTGAGTGCACGATGACAGCATTGCCGCCAAAGAAACTATAGCTATTATGAATATGTTTGTTGCTGGCTTATTCATTGTCAGAATTTTATGCTGAATGACACAGATGGCACAATTGTGAACAACGAGACTTGCGTCGCTTTGGTTCCTGTAGGCGAATTTTTGTCGTCTTCAAAAGTTATCATATACGGGTTATATCTAGCGTATATATTGTAAAAGCCGAAGCTCCAGACACGCTCCACGAAATGCTTCGTCCGCTTGCGGTGCGACACACTGATGTCGAGTCTGTGGTAATCATTCATCCTGTATCCGTTCCTCTCGGAGTAATAATAGAAGGTCTCGCCCCCGATGGTGTACTTGGCACTTGGCGCCGAATACGCTTGACCTGTGTTGAACATCCACAGCGCCGAAATGTCCCAGTGACGTGGCAAGTCGTACATCAGCACAATGGACAAGTCGTGGCGACGGTCGTTGCTCGCATTATACCACTTTCCGTTATTTATTCCGTTTATCTTGTTCTGCGACCACGACAGAGTGTATCCCAGCCAGCCAGTCAGCTTGCCATAGGACTTCTTCAGCAACAACTCCATGCCGTAGGAGCGTCCACGACCGCCCCTGATGATTCTTTCCATCTCTATCTCGCTGAAGAAAAACTTGCCGTCCACATAATCGTACACATTTTCTATCTCCTTGTAATACCCTTCTGCCGAAATTTCCCAGCCGCCGTCCTTGAGCGAAAGGATGCCTCCGGCGCTCACCTGATGCGCTTTCTGCGGCTCTACGATGTTGCTCGTCATCACATAACGGTCGATAGGCATTGTCGTTCCAGCGTTGCGTATCGCCTGCAGGTTCTGTGTCGTGAGGCTATAACCAGCCTTCAGACTCAGATTATCCAAAACCTTGTAATTAAGACTGACACGCGGCTCTACCGAGAAATACGTTTCCACAAGTTCTGTCAACGACGGATTATATGTTTTCAGGATGTTCATATCCTCGTCCAAGTCGTAATAAGGACTGCCGCCGAGAACGCCGAACACCACAAAACGCAGTCCCGCCGACAAATCGAGCTTTTTCGCCAGACTCCAATCGTCAGCCAGCCAAGCCGACGCCTCGAAAGCGTTCCTCTTCTCACGCTGCTTCAGCAAGTTTATAGTCCAGTCTGCCGACTCCACGCCATACAGTTTTATTTCTGCGCCTGCACGAGCTGTGTGATGCGATGTCTGAAGAACAGCCGATTCACGCAGTTTATACTCGTGAATGAAACTGCCCATGTCATATTTATTGTCGAAAATCTTTGCTCCCGTGTTGCTGTCATAATATGTCATGCTCGCAGTCAGTGCATTGCGCCAATGCTCGTTTATAGTCCTGCGCCAATCCAGTGTCCAAGCCAGATTGCTGCACTCCAAGTCCATCAAATCGACAAGTCCCATGTTGTCGCGCGTATAAATGAACGACAGCGACACTCTGTCCTTCGACGACGCTTTCCAGTCCACACGGGCGTTTATGTCATAGAAATTCAGCACATTGTTCTTGTAGTCGTCGGTCATTTTCAAGAACAAATCCAAATAGCTTCGACGCGCCGCCACACCGAACGACAGTTTGTCCTTGACGATAGGACCTTCAACCGAAGCCTTCGCCGAAAGCAGTCCGACACTCACCGAACCGTGATAACGATGCATGTTTGGTATTCTTGTGTAAATATCAAGGACCGATGACGTCGCACCACCGAAATACGCCGGGATTAGGCCTTTATAGAGATTTGCGTTCGCAAGTATGTTGTCGTTGAACGCCGAGAAGAATCCGAGCAGATGTCCAGCATTGTAGATTGTGGCGTTGTCCAGAAGCACAAGATTCTGAGCCGATGTGCCGCCCCTCACCTGGAATCCGCTCGCGCCCTCGCTTTCTGCATTCACGCCAGGCAATGTCTGAATGCTCTTCATTATGTCATTCTCGCCTAAAAACGAAGGTGTCTTTGCCAGCTCCGCTATCGCGACCTTCTCCACGCCGATCTGCACCTCCTTCAGTTTCTCACGGGTCGCAGTCGCGCTCACGACCACTTCGTCAAGGTCGGTCGCCACTTCCTTAAGAGTTATTTTTATATGCTTATCCGATGAGAGGCTTACACGCTTGTCGTACTTTTCGCATCCCATGAACTCCGCCGAGATGCTATGTGTGCCATCGGTCAGTTCAAAACTGAAACTGCCGTCCGGTCCTGTCAGTGCAGCATACTTGCCGTCATCCACTTTCACCAAAGCGCCGACAAGGCTCTCGCCCTGCGAGTCATACACGGTGCCTGCCAATTTCGCAGCAATAGCCGAACATGGAAATAAAAACAATGCAAAAGCCAAGAAAACATACATGTATGCTATTGGAGACTTCTGCATTTTTATCGGTGTTTTAATTGTTTTGAATGATTGCCCAAAAATCTCACATTTTTCACAAAATAAAAAGTGCCAAGACACTAAATCTTGGCACTTTTCATATTTATAATATTCTTATACAGAATTAAAGATCTGTAATCTTCTGGAACTTAGGAACGAGCAACTTCATGCCACCCCATGCCAGGAGATATGCGAATGCGCAAACTGAGAACATAACGGTATAACCGAGCTGTGTTCCGAGCTTACCGTCGCAGTATCCAGCGAGAAGCTGAACGAGAACGCCACCAAGACCTCCCATTGCTGTACCGATACCAGTTACAGTACCTACAGCCTTCTTAGGGAACATGTCAGAAACTGTTGAGAACAAGTTTGCTGACCATGCCTGGTGAGCAGCGCCTGCGAGCGAGATGATTGTGATTGCAAGAACAAGTCCTGTCATACCTTCTGCGCCAGCTGCAGTCTGAGTGAGGAGAAGAAGCAACGGAACAACCGCAATCATCAGAAGCGAAGTCATTCTTGCCTTGTAAGTCTCCCAACCCTTGTTCATAAGAGTCAATGGAATAGAACCGCCGTAAACAGAACCTACGATAGCAACACCGAATACGATGAAGTTAGTGATCATCACTGTGTATGCTGTATCGTCAGCCGACATGTCACCGCAGAACTGCTGCTTAACGTAAGTTGGCAACCAGAAGAGGAGGAACCACCATATACCGTCAGTAAGGAACTTACCTACTGCGAAGCTCCATGTCTGCTTGTAAGTAAGCATCTTGCCCCATGAAACTGAGCCCTGGTCGTCGCCGCTCTCTGCTGCAGCCTTGTCGTCTGCATCGCTGTTGATGTAGTCGAACTCAGCCTGAGTGATTACACCTTCAGCCAACTTCTGCTTTGGAGACTTGTAAATCTTGCCCCAGAAGATAAGCCAGATGAAACCGAGAAGACCAGTGATGATAAACGCCATCTGCCATCCGTGGAAAACGCCGAATGCCTCATTGCCATCGCCCCAAGTGAGCAAGCACCAAGGCACGAAGATAGCGCATATCATTGCACCGATGTTAGATCCTGAATTGAAGATACCTGTAGCCAAAGCACGCTCCTTCTTAGGGAACCACTCTGCCACAGCCTTGATAGATGAAGGGAAGTTACCTGCCTCACCTGCGCCGAACAAAGAACGAGCAACACAGTGAGCGACAAGAGACTTGCCCATGAATGCACTGAGAATACCAGCTACAGACCAGAGAATCAGAGAAGCCGCAAGACCAATCTTAGTTCCCACCTTGTCGATTATCCAGCCTGCTACAAGTGTGAAGCCAGCATAGAACAATGTGAAAATAGAAGTCAGGTAGGAGAAATCCTGTGAGCTCCAACCAAAGCCTTCTGGTGAACACATATAATCCTTCAAGAAACCGATAACGTTTCGGTCCATGTAGTTGATTGTAGTAGAGAAAAGCAGGAGTGCCGCAAAGGTCCAGCGGTATTTGCCGATCTTCTCTGTTACAGTTTTTACATCTGCCATAAATTAAAGAATTAAGGTTATTAAAAAAGACGAGTTACCGTCATGCCGTTTTAGACAAACTGTAACTCGCCCGAATATTCAAATATTATTTGCGGATTGCGCTGATAACATCAAAGCACTCCTTGCACTTGTTAGTAACGTATGCCCAATCCTGAGCAGCTACCTTGTCCTTAGGGAAGAGCTTAGAACCCATACCTACGCAGAACACGCCAGCAGCGAACCACTTCTCGAGGTTCTCCTTCTCAGGAGCAACGCCACCAGTAACCATGATCTTAGACCATGGCATTGGAGCCATAAGACCTTTAACCAAGTTAGGACCAACAACATCACCTGGGAATACCTTAGTGAAGTCGCATCCAACCTCCTGAGCCTTGCCGATCTCCGATGGTGTCAAGCAGCCTGGGCAGTAAGTAACGCAACGACGGTTGCAGACTACTGCTACATCTGGGTTGAACAATGGACCAACGATGAAGTTAGCGCCAAGCTGAATGTAAAGAGCAGCTGTTGGAGCGTCAACTACAGAACCGATACCGAGAGCCAAATCAGGGCACTCTTTGCTAGCCCACTTGCTCAACTCTGCGAAAACCTCGTGTGCGAAATCGCCACGGTTTGTGAACTCGAATGCGCGAACACCGCCATCGTAACAAGCCTTCACAACGTTCTTGCAAACGTCAACGTCCTTGCTATAGAAAACAGGAACCATAGGTGCAGCTGCGATCTTAGCCATCACCTGGAACTTATCAAACTTTGCCATTTTATTAATTGAAAATGAATGTTTTTATAAAAAAGCGGTCGGCTGAAGGAATTCAGCCGACCAGCAAAATTATCTTTGGATACGTCCGTTTGCTGAACCACCTGCAAGGTTCTCAACCTCCTCTACAGATACGAGGTTGAAGTCACCGTTGATAGTGTGCTTCAATGCAGAAGCTGCTACTGCGAACTCAAGAGCGTCACCCTGGTTGCCCTTAGTGAGCAGACCGTGGATAAGACCACCTGAGAATGAGTCACCACCACCTACACGGTCGATGATAGGCATGATGTCATAACGCTTAGAAACGTAGAACTCCTTGCCGTTGTAGATCATAGCCTTCCAGCCGTTGTGAGTTGCAGAAAGAGACTCACGGAGTGTAGAAACAACATACTTGAATCCGAACTCCTGCATCATGCCCTTGAAGATGCCTTCGTAACCCTTAGCGTCAGTGTTACCACCTTCAACGTCAGCGTCTGGCTTGAAACCAAGGCAAAGCTCTGCGTCCTCCTCGTTGCCGATGCAAACGTCAACATACTTCATAAGAGGCTTCATGATAGACTGAGCCTTCTCTGAAGTCCAGAGCTTCTTACGGAAGTTCAGGTCAACAGAAACTGTAACACCGTTGCGCTTTGCAGCCTCGCAAGCAAGCTTAGTCAGCTCAGCAGCCTTGTCAGAGATTGCAGGAGTGATACCTGACCAGTGGAACCAAGAAGCTCCCTTCATGATTGCGTCGAAATCGAAATCTGCTGCATCAGCCTCAGCGATTGCAGAGTTTGCGCGGTCGTAGATAACCTTTGAAGGACGCATAGAAGCACCAGTCTCAGCATAGTAGATACCTACACGGTCGCCACCGCGAGCGATGTAGTCTGTCTTAACGCCATACTTTCTGAGTGCGTTAACAGCGCTCTGACCGATCTCATGCTTAGGAAGTTTTGTTACGAAATAAGCCTCGTGTCCGTAGTTAGCAGCACTAACAGCAACGTTAGCCTCACCACCACCGTAGATTACCTCAAACTTCTCAGCCTGAACGAATCTTCTGTTTGCCTCTGGTGACAATCTCAACATGATTTCACCCAATGTTACAACTTTTGCCATGTTTTTAAAAATGTTTATTGTATGATAAAAATGATTTCAGAGGGCAAATATAACATTAACTACTCAGTGAAACAAGAGTTTTTGCCAAATTAAGTTAAAGACGCCCTATAATAACAAAGGCCCGCAACCACGCGAGCCTTTGCCATAATATCAGTGAGATTTCAGTCTATTAGAAGTTGAAGAAACCCTTTGCGTTGTTGTAGCAAATATCCTCAATCATCTGCTGAACTCTTTCCTTCTCATATCCAGTGTAAGGGATAAGACCGTTCTCAACGTCATTTCCTACGAGGTTACACAACGTACGACGGAAATACTCGTGACGTGGGTAAGAGAGGAACGAACGAGAGTCTGTCAACATACCTACGAAGCGGCTGAGAAGACCGAGCAATGAAAGAGCGTTCATCTGCTTCTCCATACCGTCCTTCTGATCGAGGAACCACCATCCTGAACCGAACTGAATCTTGCCTGGGCAAGAACCGTCCTGGAAGTTACCGAGCATTGTTGCGATAACCTCGTTAGCGCATGGGTTCAAGTTATAAAGGATAGTCTTAGTCAACTTGTTCTCAACGTTAAGCTCATCAAGGAAGTGTGAGCAAGCCTTAGCTGTAGTGAACTCGCCGATTGAGTCGAAACCTGTATCAGCGCCGAGCTTGTTGAACATCTTTGTGTTGTTGTTACGGATTGCGCCGTAGTGGTACTGCTGAGTCCATCCTGCGTTGTAATCCATGATTGCCATCTCCTTGAGGAACGCGTGCTTGAACTTGCGCTGCTCAAGAACAGAAGGAGTCTGTCCAGAGAGAGCCTTGCCAAGGATAGCGTCGATCTCTGCATTTGTATATGGCTCATCGTAGAACTCCTCGATTCCGTGGTCAGACAACTTACATCCCTTAGATGCAAAGAAGTCGTGGCGCTTCTGCAATGCAGCGATGAGGTCAGCGAATGTAGCGATGTTTGTATCGGAAACCTTAGAAAGCTTCTCAATGTAAGCCTTCCAAGTTGCAGCCTCGATATTCATTGCTGCGTCTGGACGCCATGCTGGAATCATGCGAGTCTTAGCGTTCTTGTCTGCTGCTACCATGTCGTGCCACTCGAGAGTGTCAACAGGATCGTCAGTAGTACAAACAACCTCTACATTATAAAAGTTCATAAGGCCTTGTGGAGTGAACTTAGGGTCGTTAGCGATAAGGTCATTACACTTGTCATAAATAGCCTTTGCGTTAGTTGGATTCAAAGTCTCGTTGATTCCGAAAGCGGTCTTCAACTCGAGGTGAGTCCAGTGGTAAAGAGGGTTGCGGAATGTGTAAGGCACAGTCTCAGCCCACTTTTCAAACTTCTCCCAGTCAGTAGTATCCTTGCCTGTGCAGAACTTCTCGTCAACACCGTTAGAACGCATAGCACGCCACTTGTAGTGGTCACCCATAAGCCAAATCTGAGCGATAGACTCGAAGCGCTTGTTCTCGGCTACCATCTGTGGAATAAGGTGGCAGTGGTAGTCAATGATAGGCATCTTCTTTGCGTGCTCGTGATAAAGTTCCTGTGCTGTCTCTGTCTGCAACAAGAAGTTTTCATCCATGAATTTTTTCATAGTCAATTAAGGTTTTATGAATTAGATATTTATTAAGAATTTACAAATCTTCGGAAAGACAGCCGCAGACTTGCGCAGAAGCCCTCGGCATATAAGTTACGCTCTTCGCTCAGGCATAACGCTTACAAAATTACGATTTATTTTTGTTTTTCAAAAGAATTAGGTAATTTTGTCTGCGTTAATCGTAAACGACAATTAGTTACCCACAACGATTTCGGAAATATCATTTTAATAATCTAATAACATGAAAGAACTAAACAAAAGGACTGCTCCTAAAGCAGTAGCTCCAGAGAAGATCATTCAATTCGGAGAGGGTAATTTCCTCCGTGCTTTCGTAGACTGGATTATCTGGAACATGAACCAGAAGACTGATTTCAACGCATCTGTTGTTGTCGTTCAACCTATCGAAAGAGGTATGGTTGACTGGTTGAACGGACAGGATTGCCTGTACCACGTAAACCTTCAGGGACGCCAGAACGGCAAGCCTGTTGATCAGCTTGACCGCATCGACGTTATCAGCCGCGCGTTGAACCCATATTCACAGAACCAGGCATTCATGGCACTTGCTGACCAGCCTGAGATTCGTTTCGTAATCTCAAACACAACTGAGGCTGGTATCGCATTCGACCCATCTTGCAAGTTCACTGACGCTCCTGCTTCTTCTTACCCAGGTAAGTTGACTCAGCTTCTTTACCGTCGTTTCAAGACATTCAACGGCAACCCTAAGAAGGGTCTCATCATCATGCCATGTGAGTTGATTTTCTTGAACGGACACCACTTGAAGGAGTGTATCGAGCAGTACATCGAGCTCTGGAAGAACGACTTCGGCAAGGATTACGAGAAGTTCAAGAACTGGTTCGAGAAGTACAACTACGTTTGCGCAACTCTCGTTGACCGTATCGCTCCTGGGTGCCCACGCAAGGACATCGCTGAGCTGCAGGTGCGTGCTGGATACGCGG
>JAEEGG010021461.1_pt1 | contig 12822 bp, 9 predicted proteins | sample 9134161 | NCBI WGS metagenome assembly JAEEGG01 (sample SAMN16246543, study PRJNA631951) | gut metagenome | biome: gut microbiome; feature: rumen; material: CR-attached | host: Bos | place: Iran: Karaj | collected 2018-10
GTGGAGCAGGAGCAGAACGCTTTGGTTTTTGTTTTTAACTCGGCATGAACTTCCAGACCGATAACAGTAATATAATTTTTCATTATTTGTTACCTCCCAAAGGCGCTACCGCTTTATGAAATTCCGTCGCCTGTTCAAAGGTGTAAGCCGCCCGCAGCAGGGTTTCTTCATCCAACGCCTTGCCAATCAGTTGCAGACCAACCGGCATGCCGTCTGCAAAACCACAGGGAATGGAAATACCGGGCAGACCGGCCATGTTCACCGGAATCGTGGTTACGTCCAGCATGTAGATTGCCAGAGGATCCATCTTGCCGTCCAACGGATACGCCACTACCGGAGACGTCGGAGTCAGCAGCACATCCACTTTCCGGAATACTTCGTCAAAGTCTTTGCGGATCAGGGTACGAACCTGCATTGCTTTCTTATAATACGCATCATAATAACCGGAGCTCAGCACATACGTACCCAGCATGATGCGGCGTTTGACTTCGCTGCCAAAGCCTTCCGTACGGCTCAGTTTTGTCATTTCCGGCGCGCTCTTGGCCTCTTTGTTGCGATAGCCGTAGCGCACGCCGTCATAACGTGCCAGATTGGCAGACGCTTCTGCCGGCGCAATGATGTAATAAGTAATAACGGCATACTCGGTGTGAGGCAGGGAAACTTCCACAATTTCCGCGCCCAGTTCCTTGTATTTTTCCACGGCCAGCATGATCTGTTCTTTGACTTTGGCATCGATGCCTTCCCCGAAATACTCTTTCGGAAGGCCGATGCGCAGACCTTTCACATCCTGCCGCAAAGCCTTGGTAAAGTCAGGCACATCCACCGGCAGAGAGGTGGAATCGTGGGCGTCCACGCCGCAGATGGTGTTCAGTACGATGGCCGCGTCGGTCACGTCACGGGTGATGGGCCCAATCTGATCCAGAGAGGACGCGAATGCGACGCAGCCGTAACGGGATACACGACCGTAGGTCGGTTTAATACCAACCACACCGTTAAAAGATGCCGGCTGACGGATGGATCCGCCGGTATCGGAACCCAGGGACCAGATGGCTTCGCCGGCCGCAATGGCCGCCGCGCTGCCGCCGGAAGAACCGCCGGGCACGCAGTCCAGATTCCAGGCGTTATGCGTTTTTTTCATATAAGAAGTTTCCGTGGTGGACCCCATGGCGAATTCATCCATATTGGTCTTGCCCAGGAAAATGGTTTCGTCTTTACGCAGGTTGGCGATTACATGGGCGTCGTACACCGGAATGAAATTATCCAGGATGTGGGACGAGCAGGTAGTGCGCAGCCCTTTGGTACTGATATTATCTTTGATGGCGCCCGGAATACCGGCCAGAGGTTTAATCGTTTCCCCAGCCGCAATCATGGCATCCACTTTGGCTGCCTGGGCCAGGGCGTTTTCTTTGTCCAGCGTTACATAAGCGCCGATTTTTTCTTCCACTTCATCGATGCGGTCATAAACCGCTTTGGTCAGCTCAACGGAGCTGAGCTGTTTATTCTGCAGTTGTTCATGCAGCTCATGAACGGTGCTTTCGTATAACTTCACGGTCCTTGCCTCCCTTACTCGATCACACGCGGAACTTTGAATCCATCGTTATGTACCGCCGGCGCGTTTTTCAGCGCGTCTTCATGAGCCACGCCTTCCTGCGGCACATCTTCCCGCAACACATTATACAGAGGCAGAATGCTGAAGGTAGGTTCGATACCGGTGGTATCCACCTTCTGCAGGATATCCGCATAATTGAGAATCTGGTTGAACTGCTCTGTGAACTTAGGCATTTCCGCCTCGGAAATCTCCAGACGGGAAAGCGCCGCGATGTATTTCACATCTTTTTCCGTTACTTTCATTTTTTCACCATCCTGTTATTCATTAAGCTTTAAGGAAACGCCTCGCCGATAAAATATCATCTGAACGCCGGCTTCCTGCGAATGGCATACCGACGACGAAGCAGCGTCCCTTGAGCCTGAAAAAACGTACATAATATTATATCACAATTTATATATATGGAAAAGACATTCAGGGATTTTATAGTTTAATTCTTTATATCTTCAAATATAGCGCCGGGATGTTCCGTTTTCGTCCTGTAAAACAATCAGGCAGAGAGCCGCCCATTTATAAAATATTTTCAAAACTATTTTTCCTCCAGGCCGGTGAACAGGTTTCCTTCTTCTGATACCGGCGTTGCTTCTGTCCCTTTTATATCTTCGTCAGAATATCCCGTACCGTTTCCCATCAACCTCAAAAATTCTGCTTCGTCAATCACCGTGACGCCTAAAGAACGGGCTTTTTCCAGCTTGCTGCCCGCTTCGGCGCCGGCAATAACAAAATCTGTTTTTTTGCTCACGCTGCCGCTGACTTTGGCGCCCGTATCCTGGGCCATGGTCTGGGCCGTAGCCCGGTCCAGCGTAGGCATGGTGCCGGTAAATACCAGCGTCTTGCCATAAAAAGGATGACTTTCATTAACAGCCTGGGCCTGCATCTCCATAGTAAGTCCTGCTTTTTTCAGACGGTCAACCAGTTCCCGGTTCAACGGGTTGGCAAACCAGGTCACCACGCTTTCCGCAATCACGGAGCCGATATCTTTGATGCCGGCCAGTTCTTCCGCAGAAGCCGCCATCAATGCGTCCATATTTTTATACTGCAACGCCAAAAGCCGTCCGCCTTTTGCGCCGATGTGACGGATTCCCAGCGCGAAAAGGAGTTTGTCCAGTCCCTGCTGCTTGCTTTTTTCAATGGCTTTCAATAAATTGTCCGCCGATTTTTTCCCCATCCGGTCCAGCGTCAGAAGCTGTTCTTCTTTCAGTTCATACAAGTCTGCCGGCGTTTTCACCAGGTCTGCATCCAAAAGCTGGTTGATTACCGCGGGGCCGCAGCCTTCAATATCCATGGCGTCCCGGGACGCAAAATGGATCAGGCCTTCCCGGCCCAGCGCAGGACAACGGGGATTCGTACAGCGATAGGCCGCTTCCCCTTCTTTGCGTGCCACCGCCCAGCCACATTCCGGGCACTCCTTCGGCATGACAAACGGCACCGCCGATTCCGGTCGCAATTCTTTTACAACGGAAAGCACCTCGGGTATGATTTCCGCCGCTTTGTTTATGATGACCGTATCGCCGATGCGGATATCCTTTTCCAGAATAAAATCTTCATTGTGAAGGGTAGCGCGGCTTACGGTACTGCCGGATAACTTTACGGGGGTCAGTACCGCAGCCGGCGTCAGCACGCCCGTGCGCCCCACCTGGATTACGATATCTTCCAATTTCGTCCGGGCCTGCTCCGGGGGATATTTATAGGCTATGGCCCAGCGGGGATCCTTTCCCGTGGCGCCCAGCAGTTTCTGCTGCCACACCGCGTTGACCTTCGCCACTGCGCCGTCCGTATCATAAGCCAGTTCACGGCGGCGTTTGTCATGTTCTTCAATGAACTGTAGTATTTCTTCTTTTGTATGTGCCACACACCAGTGTTCCGGTGTGGTAAAACCGTATTTTTCCAAATCTCGCAGGCACTCTTCCTGGGTTTCCGGTTCCTCCGGCCCTTTCAGGTAATAGGCAAAAAAGCTGAGGGAACGCCGGGCCGTAACGGCAGGATCCAGCTGCCGCAGGCTGCCCGCGGCCGCATTCCGCGGATTGGCGAATTCCGTTTCCCCGGCTTCTACCCGTTCTTCGTTCAGACGCAGGAATGCTTCCCGGGACATATACACTTCGCCCCGTACATCCAGCAATTCCGGCACTTCTTCCCCTGCGGGGACACGCAGGCGCTGGGGAATGCTCTTTATTGTGCGAACATTCGTTGTTACGTTTTCGCCCACTTCCCCATCGCCCCGGGTAGCAGCCCGCACCAGCCAGCCGTTTTCATAAATCAGGCTGCAGGCCAGCCCGTCAATCTTCGGTTCCAGCACATAACTGACTTCGGTACCGGCAGGCAGGGCGTTCCGTACCCGCTGGTCGAAATCCCCCATTTCCTCCGCGTTATACACATTGCCCAGACTCAGCATGGGCACCATGTGTTTCACCTGGGTGAAGCCCGGCGCTACGTACCCGCCGGGGCGCCGCGTGGGAGAATCCGGCGGCACTTCGTCCGGATACAGCGCTTCGATGGAACGGAGCCGGTTGGTCAGCGCATCATATTCCGCGTCGCTGATCTCCGGAGCGTCCAGCACATAGTACTGGTATTCGTGGTGTCGGATCTGCATGCGCAGTCCATCCGCTTCCCGCAACAGTGCTTCTTTTGTTTCGCCGTTTTTCAATACAGCAGCCTGGTACTGTACCGTTTCTTTTTCTTCCATAGAACTACCTCTCCACGTCAGTTAAAGTTTTTTCAGCATGGCGTATTTTGTCAGCAGGCTGCGGATTCCCCCGCCGGCAAACGCAACCTTTACTTCCTGCCCGTCCGGTGAGTTTTTCACGCTGACGACGGTTCCCTCGCCCCATTTTTTATGGCTGACGCGGTCGCCGATAGCAAAGTCCGTTGCAGCATCCGCAGGTTTTTCCGGCACAAAATTTGTATGGATCTTACTGAACAGCCCGCTGGTCTTTTTGCTTTCTTCCTTAAACCGTTCGCTGAGGAACGCGTTCACCCGGCTGTCGGGAACCGTTCGTTTGCCCCGGCCTCCGCCGATGACGGTGCCGCCTTCTTCATCGTACCCGATGCGGTTAAATGCGCCTTGTCCGTAACCCCGGCCCTTATATCCTTCCGTATTCCGATATCCCGTACTCACCAGCGAAGGACGGTGATACTCATGTACCAGCTTTTCCGGAATCTCTTCCAGAAAGCGGGATGGCGCGGAATAATTCGTCTGTCCGTAGATGGTGCGTGTCTTTGCACCGGTCAGGTATAAAATCTGCTTGGCGCGGGTGATGCCCACATAACAAAGCCGCCGTTCCTCTTCCATCTGCTCGTCGTCCATGAGGCTTCGGGAATGAGGAAAGAGCCCTTCTTCCATCCCGGCCAGGAAAACCACCGGAAACTCCAGCCCTTTGGCGGAATGGAGTGTCATCAATGTAAATTTATCGTTATCCAGTTGGGCATCGTCAATGTCGGAAACCAGCGCTACGTGTTCCAGAAAACGGGCCAGGGTTTTCTCTTCCCCTTCATCCTTCAAAAAATCCTGCGCCACGCTGATCAGTTCCTTCAGGTTTTCCGCCCGGCTCTCAGACTGGGGCGTCCGCTCCGCATGCAACTCTTCCAGATAGCCCGTCTTGTTCATCACATCTTCAATGAGCTGTTCCACCGGAACCGTGTCCACCTCTGCCATCAGATCAAACAAAACGCTGCTCATCTCTTCCAGCCTGGCAATGAAGCGGGGACCCAGCCCCGGCACTGCTGCCGCGTTGGTAATGACCTCGAACAGGGAAATGCCCTGCGCATTGGCATGATCCTGCAACTTATTGACAGTGGTCTGTCCGATGCCCCGTTTGGGTACATTAATAACACGCAGCAGGCTCAGCGTATCATAAGGATTGTACAGCAGCTTCAGGTAGGCCATCACATCCCGAATCTCTTTCCGATCGTAAAACTTCACGCCGCCCACCATGCTGTAACTGATTCCGCTTTTGATCAGCATTTCTTCAAAAACACGGGACTGGGTGTTGGTACGGTACAGCACGGCCATGTCGCCGTAGGAAAAACGGCCGCTGCGGATCAGCACCTGGGCCTGCTCCACCACAAACCTTGCCTCGTCCCGCTCGTCCAAGGCGTTGTAAAAGGTGATTGCCGCGCCTGTCGGGTTTTTCGTCCACAACTTCTTCGGCTTGCGCCCTGTGTTGTTTTCGATTACCGCATTGGCCGCGTCCAGTATTACCGTAGTGGAACGGTAATTCTGTTCCAGCTTCAGCAATTTCGCGTTGGGATAATCCTTTTCAAAGTCCAGGATGTTGCGGATGTCCGCACCGCGCCAGCCGTAAATGCTCTGGTCCGCGTCCCCCACCACGCACAGGTTCCCCTTATCCCCCGCCAGGAAGCGTGTCAGCAGATACTGGGTCCGGTTGGTATCCTGGTATTCGTCAATCATGATGTAACTGAAACGCTGTTGATATTTTTCCCGGACCTCCGGGACTTTATCCAGAATCTGCACTGTAAGCATCAGAAGGTCGTCAAAGTCCATGGCATTATTGGCCAACAGTCGTTTCTCATATAATTCGTAAACTTCAGCCGCCTTCTGTTCGAAAAAATCACCAGCCAGTTTTGCAAAGGCCGAAGCGTCCTGCATCTGGTTCTTGGCATTGGAAATAGCATTCTGCAGGGCGGCAGGCGGATACCGTTTTTCATCCAGGTTCATGTCCTTCAGGATGGATTTCAATAAATTCTTCTGGTCCGCCGCATCATAAATGGCAAAATTGCTTTTGTGGGTTCCCAACACTTCGATCTCCCGGCGCAGGAAGCGGGCGCAGAACGCATGGAAGGTATACAGCCACACGTCCTTCGCCGCAGGTCCCACCATGGCGTCCACCCTATCACGCATCTCTTTGGCCGCTTTGTTGGTAAAAGTGATTGCCAGAATATTATAAGGCGATATGCCCAGTTCCAGCAGGTGGGCAATACGGCAGGTCAGCACCTTGGTTTTGCCGCTGCCGGCTCCTGCCAGAATCAGCATGGGACCGTTTATATGTTCTACCGCAGCCTTCTGCTGCGGGTTCAGAGTTGCAAGAGTATCCATCAGTCCTCCAAAAAATTATGAAAAACTAACATTTAAATAACGATTTTAAACTTTAATATTCCGATTCAAAAATGCCGGATGCTAAAATATTATACCATAAACATAACGCATACTGAATATAAAAAAGAGACAGAAGCCAAAGCCTCTGTCTCCTCATTGCACTTAATGAAAATTAGTCTGAATCGGAATTAATCAGTCTTCCGCAGCAGCCTTAGCCGCTTGTTCCGCTTCCAGGATCGGCTGGAACCGTTCTACTTCGGACTTCAGAACGTCAGCCAGCATAATCATACAGATTAAATTGGGAATCGCCATCAGGGCGTTGAAAATGTCGGCCAGGTTCCACACCAGCTCCAGGGTCTGGGTGGCGCCAACATAGGCGGTCAGGGAGAACAGCACGCGGTAGATGATGTTTAATTTATGGTCGCCTACCAGATATTCAAATGCTTTCTCACCGTGATATTCCCAGCCGAGAATCGTGGAGTACGCAAACAGCAGGATGCCGATGGAAACGATATATGCGCCTGCCGGGCCTACGAACCGTTCAAACGCGGCGATGGTCAGGGCAATGCCTTTCAGCGGAGTACCGTCGGCAGCCGTGGCGCCCAGTACGCCGGAGGAAGCGATGACCAGACCGGTGATAGAGCAGACGACGATGGTATCAAAGAACGTACCGGTCATATTGATATAACCCTGGCGGACAGGATCGTCTGTATGAGCCGCCGCTGCGGTGATAGCCGCGGAACCCATACCGGCTTCGTTGGAGAAGCAGCCGCGGGCTACGCCGAAGCGGACCGCATTCATAACGCTGACGGTAATCGTGCCCAATACGCCACCGCCTACAGCATCCGGACTGAAGGCCATTACAAAAATCTGGTACAGGCCGTGAGGGATGGCGCTGAGATTACCCAAAATACCGGCCAGGCCGGCAACTACATACAGAACTGCCATAGAAGGAACCAGGACAGAGGATACTTTGGCAATCGTCTGAATGCCGCCCAGAATAATAATCAGGGACAGAATTGTCAGGCCGACACCGGTTACCGCAATAGGAATTTCAAAAGTCTGTTCCAGGGCAGAAGAAATGGAGTTCGCCTGGGTCAGGTTTCCGATACCGAAGGAGGCCAGCACCGTGAACAGGGCAAACAGGAAACCGAGAGTTTTACCCAGGGATTTATTTTTCAGTGCATTCTTCATGGTGAACATGGGACCGCCGGCCATTTCGCCCTTGGCGTTCACTTCACGGTATTTAACCGCCAGCATACATTCCGCGAACTTGCTGGTGAGGCCGAAGCAGGCGGAGAGCCACATCCAGACCAGGGCACCGGGGCCGCCGGAGAACATGGCCGTAGCCACGCCGACGATATTACCGGTACCTATAGTAGCGGCCAGCGCCGTCATCAGGGTTGAGAACGGGGAAACATCGCCATGCCCGCGTTTCGTGGTACGGGCATCTTTGCCCAACACGCTCTTCAAAGCGTAGGGCAGGTTCCGCCAGGTGCGGAAGTTCAGCTTAAAGGTCAGGTACACGCCGGTACCTACCAGCAGGACCAGCATCGCCGGACCCCACACAAAACTGTCTATTGCGTCAACTGTTGCATTAATAGCTTTCCAATCCATAAAAATTCCTTCTTCCTTTTTATAATTACCGGAATTGTTTCCGGTCCTTGCCAAATCTGGCGCTGCGCTTAACGCACGGTTACTGCTGTATTACCCTGTATCACCTCTGATTCTGAATTCCCCCATTTGGACCTCCCTATATTGAAACTGCAAACTAAAACCGGCCTCCGGAAATTCACTCCCTGTAGGCCGGTCAACAATCACAATATGCAAAATATATATGTCACATTATTGCTCAAGCGGGATTACCGCCTGTTCCGACCCTGTCCTTTTGCCTGAGAGATTAGGGCTGTGCCCTTGCACCTTCGGCTCTCAATTAAATGAGTATCTCCAGAGTTGTGTCCGCATGCGGTTTCGTGTTCACCGGAACGCCTGAGAGTGCTACTCCTTCGGCATGCCTGACCTTTTGGCCCTGCATTCTTCCACATGTTTCATCCACCCGATATTCAGTTTTACAATCTCAATTATATATTTGAGCCTATTTTAAACAATCAGACTGAAAAAATCAATAGATTTTTTTATGTATACTTGTATACATAGCCTTCTGACTGTTTTTACCAGGATAAAACTTCCACGCCGGAATCCGTCACCAGCACCGTATACTCCCATTGGGCAGAGAGGCTTCCGTCTTCCGTGTAAACTGTCCATTCGTCTTTTTCGTCAATAAAAATATTTTTCCTGCCGGTATTGATCATGGGCTCAATGGTGAAAATCATGCCGGGCACCAGCAGCATACCCGTTCCTTTTTTTCCTACATGGGCCACAAAGGGATCTTCGTGGAACTCAACGCCTACCCCGTGGCCGCCGAACTCTTCCACCACACTGTAGCCGTGTTTGTGCGCCAGCTGGGAAACCGCCGCGCCGATATCTCCCAGATGTCCCCAGGGCTTAACCGCCGCCACTCCCCTCTTAAGGCACTCTTTGGTAATCGCCACCAGGTCTTTGGCTTTTTTGTCCACACGCCCGATCTCAAACATGCGGGAAGCATCGCCGTAATAATTATTCAAAATCGTAGATACGTCGATATTTACGATATCACCGGAACGCAGTACCACTTTCTCCGAAGGAATGCCGTGACACACCACATCGTTTATGGATGTGCAGACACTTTTGGGAAAGCCGCAGAAATTCAGCGGCGCCGGAATGCCCCCGTGGGCAACTGTAAAATCATAAACAATCCGGTCGATTTCTTCCGTCGTCATACCTTTTCTGATATGCTTCGCCACCTCGTCCAGCACAGCGGTATTTAATTTGCACGCTTCCCGGATTCCGGCAATCTGTTCCGGCGTCTTGATCATCTGGCGGGTAGGCACCTCTTCCCCCGCTAACTGATGCATACGGATCTCGTCTTCTATCTCTTTATGGCAATCTTCATAAGGCTTGCCGCTGCCACACCAGCACAATATTTCGCTCATTGTAACCTCCAATACTGTTTGCACTTGTTTTCTGCTTTCGTTTCAACAGAAAATGTAAAGTCAAAACCTAAACAGCGCGAACTAACATAAATAATAAATAATTATATCATTCTTTGGCAAAATATGATAGAATACAATGACATTAAAATCAAGCAATTATTTATGGAGGTTTTTCTTTTTATGGACATCAGCCAGATTCCCTATTATTTCAGCGAATACATTATGCATTTCGACAAATACATTCCCCTGGTCATGGCCTCTTACGGTTCCCTGATTTATTTTATCCTGTTTATGATTATTTTCTGCGAAACGGGATTGGTTGTTACACCTTTTCTTCCGGGTGATTCCCTGCTCTTTGCCTGCGGCGCCCTGTCCGCTACCGCCAACAGCCTGCATTTCGGAACCTTATTTACGATTTGCCTGGTGGCTGCGATTTTAGGTGATACCAGTAATTACTGGATTGGGGAAAAATTTGGCAAGAAACTGCTGGAAAGCCACAACCGCCTGATCAAGCCGGAACATGTGGAAAAGGCGCAGAAGTTTTATGAAAAGCATGGCCACAAAGCCATTTTCCTCTGCCGTTTCGTCCCCATCGTCCGCACTTTCGCTCCTTTTGTGGCGGGTATCGGCACCATGCATTACAGTACCTTTCTCCGCTACAATGTAATCGGCGGTCTGGTCTGGGTGGGCCTGTTCACCGGCGCCGGGTATTTCTTCGGCAACATTCCTTTCGTAAAAGAAAACTTCTCCCACGTGGCGTTAGGCATTATCATCGTATCCGTGCTGCCTATCGTTTACGAATTTGCCAAAGCGAAAATGGGAAAAGAATAAAAAAATAATACAAAAGTCCGGAACCGTTGCCTGTCAAAACAGGAAAACGTTCCGGACTTTTAATTTTTGGAACACTTACTAGATGAATTGGCACGACGGTTGGGAGCGCTGACGAACAACCGGCAGTTCTTTTTATTCTGCTTTCAACTCAGCAAGCAGCTTCTCCGCTTTCTCTTTCCAGTCATCCGCATACGGCGCGCCGCCCTGTGCGGATTCTTTTTTACCGCCGCCTCTGCCGCCGAAAATCTCATTGGCTCTGGCAATGATGGCCTTGCAGTCACCTGCCGCGCCGTCTCCCAGGCCAAACATGTAATTGACGCGTTCCCCGTTGTGATATATCACTGCCACCACCGTGTTGGGAACATCCGTCAGCTTCCCGAACAACGTTTTTGCGTCTTTCGGCTCGTATCCGTCCTTGACCGCGGCTGCGATTTTGCATCCTGCGGAATTGACCGGGGCTTCTTCCAGAATCGTTATGATTTCCGCTTCCTGAATCTGCTTTACGGCAGCCCGCAGCTTTTCCTTCAGTTCTGTAATCTCATCTTCCAGCCGTTCAATTCCTTCACAGACTTTTTCTTCTTTCGTGCTCAGCATATTTGCGGCTTCCTGGATATACCGCATCTTTTTCCGGGCATCTTCCAACGCCCAGCGCCCGCAGAGAAACTCCACCCGGGTCCCGCCCTTATGCTTTTCAATCTTCGTTATTTTGACCAGCCCTACCACGCCGGTTGATGTGGGATGGGTGCCGCAGCAGGTACAGACGTCCCCTCCCTGCACAGCCACCACACGCAGGATACCGGTCAGTTTCTCATTCTTCTTCCGCATGGGAAGATGCTCCAGCTCCGTATGGGGCAAATAAGAAACTGTTACGGGACGGTCCTCCCAGATATGCCGGTTGGCAAGGTCTTCCGCCTGAAAGGCTTCTTCCAGTGTTACCTCTTTATCCAGATCAATCGTCACCAGACGCTCGTTCATGTGGAAACCCACGTTATTGGCGCCAAACAGTTTGAAGAACGCATAAGAAAGGATGTGCTCCCCGCAATGCTGCTGCATATGGTCCAGCCGGTCCGTCCAATTCACCTGCACCGTAACCTTGCTGCCCACAGGAAATTCCGCCGCGCACTCATGGATAATTTTTTCCTTCGTTTCCCGCACATGCTTCACCGCAGCTCCATTAATCGTACCCGTGTCACTGAGCTGTCCGCCCCCTTCCGGGAACAGCACCGTCCTGTCCAGCACTACCGCAAACCCCTGGGGCGCCTGTTCGCATTCCAGCACCGTCGCTTCGCAGATTTTTAAATTGGAATCTCTTTCAAACAATTTTTCCGTCATAATGCGCATTTCTCTCCACTTTTTATACCGGCAAGAACTTCTTCCAGAACGGATAAGTACTCAATACCACAACAATTACTAATACCACGAAATCAGTCAGCGTGAGCTCTTCCTTGGGCATATTTTTATATGTGTTGGCACCAAAGCCCCGCAGTTCCATGGATAGGGCCAGGGTTTCCGATTTGGCCACAGCGCGCATGACCAGGGGACGGATTACCACCACATAGGACAGCAGGCGTTTCAGCGCGTTGCCCCGGTTGGAATAGCCCCGGCAGGACTGGGCGTCCAGGGTAATGGAACTGTCCTCCAGAAAGTTTGGAACAAAACGCAGGGCCGCCGTCAGCATGAACGCATATTCCACCGGCAGATGGAAACGGTCCACTAATGCTTTGGCAATGCTCTGGATGCGCGTCGTCGCCAGCATGCACAAAAAGGCAAGGGTCATGACCAGCATGCGCAGGCCGCCGAACAGGGAAACGTCAAGCGGCGAGCCAAACAACAGCTGCAGGAGGACCATCATGCCGGTAAACACAGCTAACCCGCCAATGGCTGCCAGCATGGTCTTGCTGCGTTTAAAATACAACAGAAGTACTAACTGTAACACAAGAATCGTCGCTACGGCTTCCAGCGGCAGAATAAACACCCAGGCTGTAACCGCCAGCGTTACGATAATCCAGGTAAAGGCGTTCAGTTTCATATAGCAGCGCCCCCTTTCCGGACTTCCTCGCAAAATTCTTCACAGGATGCGGCAGAAACCCCCAGACGGGAAGCCAGTTCGGAAACGACGGGACGGCGCAGGCCCCAGCGTTCAACAGGCTGATCGCCTTCAAACAGTTCCTGAGGCGTGCCGCTGAAGACCAGATGTCCGTCTGTCAGGACGATAGCCCTTCGGGCATACTTCCGGACGACATTCATGTCGTGAGTAATCAGGATGATGGTCGTTCCCTTTTCTTCATTCAATGCTTTCA
>JAEEGG010021464.1_pt1 | contig 12821 bp, 10 predicted proteins | sample 9134161 | NCBI WGS metagenome assembly JAEEGG01 (sample SAMN16246543, study PRJNA631951) | gut metagenome | biome: gut microbiome; feature: rumen; material: CR-attached | host: Bos | place: Iran: Karaj | collected 2018-10
AAGGATAAAATGGTCATAACGGAATTTGAATTTAAAGTTCCGGATATTATAAGGGAGTGGGCTGAAGAACATGATGTTCCCATAGTCAGAACGCCTTTGGATTTTAAGAAAATAGATGCTGAATATATTATAGAGTATTCTGAGGACAGGGATGTTTCATATCTTGAAAGGATATGGTGTCATTCCCGAAACATCCCTGCCGTCATCGGTGAGACGGAACGTCTTATCATAAAGGAGATAGGAGAAGACGATATTAAGAGATATAGAGAGCTTATACAAATGTATCGCCGGTATCTGAAAATCTCCGATATGGCCGATCTGAGTTTTGAAGAATTTAAGGAGAGGCATGAGGCGTATATCAGGTACAGTTACCAATTCCTGGAATACGGGATTTACGGTATATACTTAAAAGCGGAGAAGGAAAAAGGACTGGTCGGTATAGCCGGGATTGACGGAACCGATGAGCCTGAGCTTTCATATGCGCTGTATCCGGAGTATCAGGGAAAGGGCTATGCCTTTGAAGCCTGTGAATGCATCTTAAGATATGTTAATGAAAATGAGCTGGCGGGAAAAATACATCTTTATACCGATGTATCCAATTCCCGCTCATTTAAAATTGGAAACAAATTAAAGAAAGTCTATCCTGAACTGGTTCTTCACATAACGGATCCGGACGGGAAAGCATACGAAGAAAAAGAATAAGCCCTCGTTTTGGAGTGTAGATCAGGGCACAGGCATAAATCCGGAGGATTGAAAGATGAATAAAGATGAACTTAAAAAAAATGAAACAGAGATGAAGCCGGCACCGCTTAAGAACGAAGACTTTCGTTTCGATGCATTTAAAAACGGAAAAGTATTGTACAACAAAAAGAAAAACAGGCTTCCTGCAATGGGCTGGAACAGCTGGAATGCATTCGGAAGCGGAAATACGGAAGCGCTGACAAAGGCCATGGCCGACAAGATAGTCGAGCTCGGGCTGGACAAGCTCGGATATGAGTACTGTGTTCTTGATGACGGATGCTACTGCTCCGAACGTGAAGACGGAAAGCTTAAAAACGAACCGGAGAAGTTCCCTTCGGGATTCAGGGCACTTGCAGACTATATTCATTCAAAAGGCCTTAAATTCGGTATGTATAATGATATAGGTACAAACCTCTGCGCCGGAGCGGCAGTAGGAACATATCTGCATGAGGCAGTTGATGCAAAATCTTATATTGACTGGGGCGTTGACTTTATAAAGGTAGATAACTGCTACTACATGTTTGATAATGCCACATTTTCAAATCCGGAAAATGCACGTTTTACATATGCCCCCAATATTAAAGGTATAAAGCTTGTTTCAAAGAAATATTCAGACAGCATTATCCTGTCTGTTGAAGAGGCCGGTAAGCTTACAGGGAAAGGTGCAAAGCTTAACGAAGAAGGTGAGGTAAAGTATGCTACAAATATCGGCACCTTCGACGGCACCAATACAGGAACCACTCCGGTAGGAGACATGAGCGGAGAACTTCATTTTAATTTTAACATCGGAATTCCTGATGAATATGAAGAAAACGATCTGTTTGTCGAATATGCCACAGGCCGTGAACCGGGAGTCGGAGAATGGCTCCAGATAGCTGTTGACAATGAAGACGGATCCAAGCTTATATATGATGACTTCTTAGAAGCATCAGAGGGTAAAGAAAGCTTTATCATGTCAAAGGCCATACCGATTACTCTTAAAAAAGGAAAAAATATCATACGTCTTATGAATCACAGAAGACAGGAAAATACGCTTAATTCATATGCAGAGCTCTTAAAGGGATTTAATGAAGCGGCACCGGATAATGACATAATCCTGTCGATATGTGAATGGGGTAAGACCCAGCCTCAGAACTGGGGCTACAAGGTGGGAGATTCCTGGAGAATACTGAACGATATAACCTTCCGCGTGGGCTGGGACGGAAATCCCGGTATCGGAAGATGGTTTGATCCGGGAACACCTTCGGTTACATCTCAGTATAACAAGGCGGTCGTAATGGATGAGTTTGCAGGACTTGACAAGGGCTGGAACGATCCGGATATGTTGATGATAAGTATGGAAGGATTGACCGACATACAGTGCAAGACCCACATGACCATGTGGTGCATGATGAACTCACCCCTTATGCTCGGACTTGACCTTCGTCGTGTTGAAAAGGATGACTGGATATACAGGATCATAGCAAATAAAGAAATGATCGCACTTAACCGGGATGCTTTGGGAGTTCAGGCTAAACGTGTACGAACCACGATAGATACGGAAGACCCTTCTAAGGAATACATAACAAACAATAACCGCGTGGATATACTTGTAAAGCCTCTGGCGGACGGCAGCGCTGCCATATCCTTCATAAATGTGAGCGAGATAACAAAAGAAGGAAACTTTAGCATATCCGTGGATGATATTCCTTTTGATACCTTTAAGAAGGGCTCGAAATACAGTATTGCAGACCTCTGGACGGGTGAAGAGAGTGAAAATACTACCGGAGTATTTGAGGTAAAAGCTCTCGCAGCCTGCGATAATGTCACCATCCGTGTAAAGGCAATCGATTGAGCTATGCTTGTAAAAGAATTTTGTGAGATGGTTGAGGCTTCGTTGGTTTTACCGGACCTGCCGGATTACGTAAGACCGGAGGATATTCTTGAAAGAAGGACAGCGGCACATATAGTTCATAATATATTGAAAAATGTACTGAACGAGCCTGATGAGCCGGATATAACTTCGGTATTCGAACTGAAGGACATATACGAGTGTAAAGTCTGCTTTCCTCATATTGCGCAAGTATATGTAAAAGGGATAATGCCTGTAAGTGGGAATGCATTCGGGGTAAGAAATCCGGTTGACAAAGAAGAAGCCAAAGAAATAGTAAGCCGTATTTTTGATAATACATTAAGAAACAGACCGGAAGCGGTTACATTCCAAAGTGCTGTTTCAGTTTTGACAGAGGACGGACTTGAAAAGCTGATAAAGGAATATAGTCCGCTGATACTGGATATTGATACGATTGATGCAGCTGAAACGGGTGAATCGAAGTTAAAGGACTTTATTATAACGAAAAAAGAGTTTGACACTAATACAAAAATAACAAAAATTCCCATGACACAGATAATAAGGAATCCGTACTGTATAAGAAGCTATATTGAGAGTATTGCAAGGTTCGATACGAACGATCTTGCATATCCGGTAGTCATATTAAGCAGAAGTACGGAATGCGCCCAAACAACAGGAGAGTGCCTGGTTCAGGCCGGTTACAGAAATGTGTGGATGGTGTATTTTGATCCGGTATTTATGCAGAAAATTTGGGGGAAAAGAGTAAACGAGAGTAAACCAGAGTAAACGAGAGTAAAAGAATTTAAAAGAGTAAACGAGAGTAAAAGTTTCTTACTAGAGATATCATAAATGGAAAATAGGAGAGGGAAACCAGCTATGGCGGAGACAAAGAAATACATTTCAGATATCCATATGGAGGATTATACGGCCTGCTATGAGGATAAGCTTGTAACGGTAGACTCGTTTGTTTTTGATGGCGGCAGGAAAAAGGAGTCATTAAATGGGTTTTGGCATTATGCGATAGATCAGTATGATACTTGCGTACGTCAGAAATGGTATATTGAAAGAAAGTATGATAACAGGGGATTCAGTCTTCCTGTTGACTATTCCTTTGATGAGTGGCCTGTCATGAAGCTTCCGGCATGCTGGAATACGGTGGATCCGCAGTTCCTGCTATATGAAAGCAGCATGGTCTTTACCAGAACGTTTTTGTATGTTCCGGAAAATGATGAAAAGGTATTCTTAAGGGTTGGCGCTGCAAATTATATTTTCAGGGTATTTTTAAATGGTCAGTATATTGGCATGCACAGAGGCGGCTCGACTCCGGCCTATATGGATGTTTCAGAGGCTCTGGCGAAAGAGAACCGGATTATTATCCAGGTTGATGCATCACGCAGACCGGAGCAGATTCCTCCGGAAAACACCGATTGGTTTAATTACGGCGGCGTATATCGTGATATAGAACTGATACGTGTACCTAAGATTTATATCAAGAGCTTTAGAACAGAACTTGTACCCGACGGAACATTTAAAAACATAAGGGTTGAAATAAAAATGTCGGAGCCGGTAGATACCACAGCTACGGTAACGATACCCGAGCTTGGCATTTCACAGGAGATAAAGGTGAGCGGCGGTGCAGGAAACATAGTTATAGAATGTGAGCCCGATCTGTGGACGCCTGAAAATCCCGTGCTTTATGATATAGAAGCAACATGCCTCGATGATATTGTATCCGATAGAGTCGGTTTCAGGGAAATAAGGGTATCGGGCAGGGAAATACTGCTTAACGGTAAATCGATTTTCTTAAAAGGCATCAGCTGCCATGAGGATAGTGTTATAAACGGAAAAGCACTTAACGACGAGGAACGTAAAGAAAATATAAGGATAGCCAAGGAACTCGGATGTAATTTCATGCGTGTCGCACACTATCCGCATCATGAAAACATGGCTAAACTTGCTGATGAAATGGGTCTGTTGTTATGGGAGGAAATACCTGTATACTGGGCGGTGAGGTTTAGCCGTGAAGGAACATATTCTGACGCAGAAAACCAGTTAAAGGAACTCATTACAAGAGATTACAACCGGGCAAGCGTGATCATATGGTCTGTCGGAAACGAAAATGCGGATTCCGATGAGAGACTGGCATTTATGAAAGGACTGGCCGATTGTGCTCATACGATGGATAAGACAAGGCTTGTTTCGGCGGCGTGTCTGGTAGATGGCGATGGAAACAAGATAGCAGACAGACTGGCAGAGTATTTGGACATCATAGGCGTAAATGAATACTGCGGATGGTATACACCCGATTTTTCGGCACTTCCCGAACTGATGAAAAACAGTAATCCGGACAAGCCTGTGATAATCACGGAATTTGGAGCGGATGCGCTTTCAGGTCATCATGGCACAATATCTGACAAAGGTACGGAGGAGTGCCAGGAATATGTGTATGAAAGGCAGACGGAGGTCCTTGGGAGTATCGATTATATAAAAGGAATGACACCCTGGATATTGTATGATTTCAGATGCCCCAGGAGGACAAGCAGTATCCAGAAGTATTACAACAGAAAGGGTCTTTTATCCGAGGACAAAAAATACAGGAAACCGGCATTCTATGTTCTGCAAAGGTTTTATAAAGAGAATATATAGTTTATTCAAATTTGCCACAAGTTGTGGCAAATATTGTAGGTAAAGATACTGAAGCAAATTTCCTACAACTTGTGGGAGAATTGAATTTACAAGAAAAGATGAAGGCGGATTCAGTTATTCGAAAATTTCGAATAACTGCCTTAAATGGTAAGTTATATGATAAAATCATAATAATCTTAAGGTTATTAAACCAACTAGGATTGTATCGCCAATAGGCATTACTTGCCACGTCTCAGGAATTACACCAAAGTCAGTATGTTTTAAAGCCGGCGAGTCAAGGAACTTTAGGTCAATAAAATATGCATCAAATAAAGTATGTAGTTGCTGCTCTAAATTATCATTTAGTGTACAAATAATAATTCTGAAAGGATTTGTTACATGAATGATTTAATAAAGTATACAAATACAAATGACATAATGGGTGATGTATGTAACATCATTGAGAGTGCACAGCGAGTGGCGATTCAGTCGGCTAATATTTCATTGGTATTAAGAAATTGTTTTTTGGGAAAGCGAATTTCTGAGGAAGAGTTAAAAGGCGAAGACAGGGCTGAATATGGATTGGAAGTTGTTTAAAGTCTTTCAGATTCTTTTACAGAAAAGTATGGAAAAGGCTTTAGCAAGAGAACAATTTACAAGTTTTTACAATTCTATAAGACGTTTCCGGAGATTGTGCCGACACTGTCGGCACAATTCTTGTCGTGGTCTCATTACGAGCGTTTGCTTCAGGTTAATGACACGGATGCTCGTGAATGGTATGCAACACTTACAGGGAAGCTACAATTACACCAGTTCGTATCGGAGAGGGTAAGCCTTATTCATATATGGATGAAGAAATCGAGGAAATGCCGATATCATTTGTTGCTGAAGACCCTGCGGAATAGGGATTAAGCGTCCCATATTACCATGACACAGAAAATCGGGAATCCGTATTGCATTAAGAAACTTAAGAATAAAACTATCATAGCTGTTGGGAGTTTTAGGATGGTTGCGGAAATAATTTCCTGAAACTAAAAAAAGTTGTTGACAAATTACCAATTTAGTGCTTTAATATAGAAAATCGAAAAACCGTTGAGGAAGAGTGAGTAGTATTTGAGATTCTTTCACAGAGAACCGCTGGTGGTGGGAATGCGGTATTGATATCAGATATGAATGGACTTCTGAGGGCAAACAGAAATGTTTTAAGCAGAGTATGGGAGACGTAGCTGGACTCTACGTAAAAAAAGTCGGCATATGATGGTATGCTTTCAAGATGACAACTGCCTGAGTATGCGTTAAGTGGATGCATAACATCAAGCAGGGTGGCACCGCAGATCAAAATGATTTGTCCCGGCATATTCTTTATGGATATGCCGGTTTCTTGTTTTAAGGAGAAAAAATGATACTTGATAAAATTGTTGAAGACAAAAAGATAAGACTGGTTGAACATAAGGCAAGAATCTCTGAAAAGGAGATGATAAGACTTGCCGATGAGACATTAAGGAACGGGATAAGACCTGAAGGACTTTTTTATGACAATCTGAAGAAACAGGGAATCTCGATCATAGCTGAGTTTAAGAAGGCTTCACCGAGTCTCGGAAAGATCGAAGCAAAGGTAGGGCTTGATGACAGGATCGAAAAATACAATAATTCGGCGGATGCGATATCGTGCCTTACAGAGGAAGATCACTTTAACGGAAATATCGATTATCTGAAGGAGATACGAGTAAAATCTGAACTGCCCATCTTAAGAAAAGATTTCATGATAGAAGAATATCAGTTCTATGAGGCAAAGGCAGCAGGTGCCGATGCAGTACTTCTTATAACGGCTATACTTGATGATGCAAGGATGAAAAGCTTTTATGAGCTGGCAACGAGTTTAAAGCTTGGGGTTCTGGTAGAGACTCATGATGAATATGAGATTGAACGTGCGATGAAGATCGATCCCATGATAATCGGAGTCAACAACAGGAATCTGAAGGATTTCAGCATATCGCTCGAAAATACGGGAAGGCTCAGAAAGTACATACCTGAGGACAAGGTGTTTGTATCTGAGAGCGGTATAATGACGGCAGAAGATGTGAAGTACTTAAAGAGTCTGAATGTTGACGGCTTTCTGATCGGAAGAGCTTTTATGGAGGCTGAAGATCCGGAAGCACTTGCGAAACTGTGGAAAACCATTTGAGTAAAAGAAGGCTTAAACAGAAAAGAAAAACGTTAATAGGCTTAGAGAATAATCATGGCCAATATATTGAGGAACTTATGGAACAGAAAGATATAATGAGAAACAAAACCGAACGAGGGGCGCCGATCGTACCGCAGATAAAGATATGCGGCATAACCTCCGAGGCGGAGGCGGAATACCTGAATGAGTCCAAGGTTGATTACGCAGGATTTGTTTTCTTTGAAAAAAGCAAGAGAAATATTTCTTTGGAAAAAGCGGAAAAGATATTTAAATATCTTTCACCCGATATAAAGAAAGTCGCGGTAATGGTTTCGCCGGATACCGAAATGATATCAAGGTTAAATGAAACAGGCTTTGATATTGTACAGATCCACGGAGAAATGAATGACCAAATACTTGAAGCGGTTGACAAGCCTGTCTGGCGAGCACTGAACCTAAAGGGGCTTTCGGAACTTGACAAAGACGAGACAGATAACGGACCGGGAAAACGATGGCGGGACTTATCCGAAAAAATAAAAGGACTTGTACTCGACGCGCCCAACTATGGAAGCGGAATGACCTTTGACTGGTCGGAAGCTTCAAAAATAAGCGACTTTTTAAAGGAAAACCTTGAGGGCAGAAAGTTCATCCTTGCCGGAGGCCTTAACAGCGGCAATGTCAGTGAAGGGATAAGGATATTCAGTCCCGACATTGTGGATGTTAGTTCCGGAGTGGAAGGTGAAAAAGGGAAGGACAGAAGAAAAGTCGAAGAGTTTGTAAAAGCAGTAAGAAGTCTGGATATAGAATGATTATTACAGAAATAAATTCAAACGGAAAGGAACAGAAAATGAACAAGAAAGCATATTACGGAGAATACGGCGGACAGTTTGTATCGGAATCGCTGATGAACACATTACAGGAGATCGACGAAGCCTTTGAGGAGGCGATAAAGGATCCGGAGTTCATAAAAACATATCACTATTACTTAAAGCAGTATGTAGGTCGTGAGACTCCCCTTTATCTTGCGGAAAGGCTGACCGAGAAATACGGGACAAAGATCTATCTTAAGCGTGAAGACCTGAACCATACCGGTGCACATAAGATAAACAACGTAATAGGTCAGGTGCTTCTTGCAAAAAGAATGGGCAAGAAGAAGATAATCGCAGAAACAGGCGCAGGACAGCACGGCGTTGCAGCAGCTACCGGAGCAGCCCTCTTCAATATGGAATGTACGGTTTACATGGGAAAAGAAGATGTTAAGCGTCAGGCGTTGAATGTAATGAGAATGGAAATGCTCGGAGCAAAGGTTGTATCGGTGGAATCGGGAAGCAACACCTTAAAGGATGCAACCAACGAGGCAATACGTACATGGGCAAAGACAGCTGAAGATACTTTTTACATCATAGGTTCCGCAATAGGACCATATCCTTATCCGAAGATGGTAAAGGAATTTCAGGCAGTTATCAGCCGTGAAGCAAAAAAACAGCATTATGAAGCAGAAGGAAAGCTCCCTGATGTCGTTATGGCATGTGTCGGAGGCGGATCGAATTCGATCGGAATGTTTGCCGATTTCATCGATGAGCCGGGTGTAGAGCTTATAGGAGTAGAGGCAGCCGGAAAGGGCATTGACACAAACGAGCATGCGGCTTCGATGGCTAAGGGACGTCCCGGAGTATTACACGGAACAAGATCCTATCTTTTACAGGATGATGACGGAAACATCCAGCTTGCACATTCGATCTCGGCAGGACTTGATTATCCGGGTGTTGGTCCGGAGCATGCATATCTCCATGATACGGGCCGTGCAAAATACGTACCGATAACCGATACCGAGGCGATGGATGCACTGATGGAGCTTACAAGACTTGAGGGAATCATCCCTGCAATAGAGAGCGCTCATGCAGTTGCTTACGCGCTTAAAAAAGCTAAGGAGATGACCATGGATCAGTCAATGATCATCTGTCTTTCAGGCAGAGGCGATAAGGATGTAAATACCATTTCGGATTACCTTGCAGGCAAGGGATATTTAAACTGATAATTGACTAACCGTACCGGAGAGGCGGAAAAAAAGTGAACGTCATTCCGGAGTCTAAGACAAAAAGGAGAAATCATGAGCTTGAACAGAATAGAGAAAAAGATGGAAGAGCTAAAAGCTCAGAATAAAAAAGCTGTTATAACATATATCACAGCAGGGCTTCCGAACATGGACGCCACCAAAGAGATAATAAAGGCACAGGAAGGAAATACTTCCGTTATAGAGCTGGGCATACCGTTTTCGGATCCGATAGCGGACGGACCGGTAATCCAGCAGGCTTCCTATGAGGCAATACAGGCCGGAGCATCGCTCAAAAAGACCTTTGCACTTATGGAAGGATTAAGAAAAGAGGGCAGCGAACAGCCCATACTTTTTATGATGTATTACAACACCATAGTAAATTACGGGATAAATGCATTTGTTAAGAAATGTAATGAGGTCGGAGTTGACGGACTCATAGTACCGGATCTTCCTTTCGAGGAGCAGGATGACCTGTTAAAGGCGCTTGAACAAAGCGACGCCACAATACTTATCCAGCTTGTTTCACCTGTATCGAAAAATAGAATACCCGAAATACTTGAGAAAGCCAGAGGCTTTGTTTACTGCGTATCGGCAATGGGAGTTACCGGACAGTCGGGCAGCTTCCACCGCGAGATAATCGATTATTTAAGCAGCGTAAAAAATATTTCAAAGATTCCCGTTATGATGGGCTTCGGAATAAGGGACGCCAAGGACGTTGAACCCATGAAGGATATAATCGACGGAGTAATAGTGGGATCGCATTTCATAAATCTTTTAAGAGAAGCAGGCTTCAATCCAGCAGCTGCTAAGGAGTATACCGCTAAGCTCAGCAAAGAGATAAACTGATCCGGGGATTTGCCGGGATACAAAATAGAAAAGGAGAAAAAAACAATGATCAGAGAAGCAATCGAGAAAATAGTCAATAAAGAAGATCTTTCATATAATGAGGCCTATACGGTCATGAACGAGATAATGGACGGTACGTCGTCACAGACACAGAATGCGGCATTTCTTGCGGCACTTTCTGCAAAGAGCGCAAAGGCAGAGACCATTGACGAGATCATGGGCTGTGCAGCAGCAATGAGAGAGCATGCATTAAAAGTTGATGCAGGTGATATGGACACGTTAGAGATAGTAGGTACCGGCGGAGACAAGGCAGGAAGCTTTAATATTTCAACAACTACGGCTTTTGTAACAGCGGCAGCGGGAGTAAAGGTTGCAAAGCACGGAAACAGGGCAGCATCCTCCAACTCGGGAACAGCTGACTGCCTTGAAGCACTTGGCGCAAATATCGATCTTGCTCCCGAAAAATGTGTCGAGCTTCTTAAAAATACCGGATTCTGTTTCTTTTTTGCGCAGAAATACCATACTTCCATGAAATTCGTAGGCTCAATAAGAAGGGAGCTCGGATTCAGGACAGTATTTAATATCCTGGGACCGCTGACCAATCCGGCAAATCCCAAGAGACAGCTTCTTGGCGTATATGACGAGTATCTTATAGAGCCGCTGGCACAGGTTCTTTCCGGCCTCGGTGTAAAGAGGGGAATGGTAGTATACGGAAGAGAAAAGCTTGATGAGATATCCGCAGCAGGCGAGACAGCGGTTTGTGAGTTTAAGGACGGATGGTTCAAGACCTATGTGATCAAGCCAGAGGATTTCGGTCTTGCAAGATGTGAGAAGAATGATCTTAAGGGCGGGACACCTGCGGAGAATGCACAGATCACACGTGATATCTTAAGCGGAAAGGAAAAGGGCGGAAAGCGTGATACTGTCCTTATGAACGCAGGTGCCGCACTTTATATTTCGGATAAGGCAGAAAGCCTTAAGGCAGGTATAGAGCTTGCAAAGGAACTTATAGACAGCGGCAAGGCTTCTGAAGTTCTGGATAGATTTATCGTTGAATCGAAGTAATAAAACAGCCTGGATATATCCAGATGATCAAAAGAAAGAAAACCGGGAGAAAAACGATGTACACACCATCATTGGATGAAGCTATAAAAATAAAAAATGATTATGATTATATCCCCATAAAGAGGGAAATACTGTCGGATATAAGAACTCCGATAGAGGTTATCAGGATTTTCAAAGGTATGAGCAAGCATGTTTTTATGCTTGAAAGTGTGGAAAATCAGGAAAACTGGGGAAGATACACTTTCCTGGGGTATAATCCGAAACTCTGCATTACCTGTATGGACGGTAATCTTAAGGTTTATGATGATGAAGGAAGGCTTCTTGACAGTGAAAAGACAAAAAAACCTTCCGAATATATCAAAAAACTGCTTTCAAAGCACAGAAGTCCGAGATTTGAAGACTTCCCTACCTTTACCGGCGGGCTTGTAGGATATTTTGCTTATGATTATATAAAATACAGTGAACCTAAGCTGAACCTCGACGCAAGGGATGAGGAAGGCTTCAAGGATGTAGATCTGATGCTTTTTGACAGGGTTATATGTTTTGATAATCTGAAGCAAAAGATCATCGTTATCGCAAATGCATCTACATCGGATTTTGATGCTTCATACAAAAAAGCACAGAAGGATATAGATGAGATAATCAGTCTGATAATAAACGGAAAACCTGCGGATATTGAGAAAGGCAGGATGCTGTCACCCTACAGGAAGCTCTTTGAAAAAGACGAATTCTGCGATATGGTGGATCAGGCAAAAGAGCATATCTATGAAGGAGATATCTTCCAGGTGGTACTGTCCAACAGGCTTGTTGCCGACTTTGAGGGAAGCCTTTTTGATACCTACAGGGTTCTGAGAACCATAAACCCTTCTCCGTATATGTTTTATTTCTCGGGAGATGACATTGAAGTGGCGGGTGCGTCTCCGGAAACTCTTGTAAAATGTGAGAATGGAGTTCTGCATACTTTCCCTCTTGCCGGTACCAGAAGAAGAGGTAAAGACGAAGCTGAGGACAAGGCTTTGGAAGCGGAGCTTCTCAGGGATGAGAAAGAACTTGCCGAGCATAACATGCTGGTGGATCTCGGAAGAAATGATCTTGGAAAAATAAGCACGTTCGGTTCGGTAAATGTTGAAAAATATATGGCGATTCAGCGCTTTTCGCATGTTATGCACATCGGTTCGACAGTATGCGGTAAATTAAGGGATGACTGCCATCCGCTGGATGCGATAGATGCTGTCCTTCCTGCGGGGACTCTTTCGGGAGCTCCTAAGATCAGAGCCTGCGAGATCATCAATAAGCTGGAATACAACAAGCGAGGAATTTACGGCGGTGCCATCGGATATATTGATTTTACCGGAAACCTTGATACCTGTATAGCTATACGAATAGCTTACAAGAAGAATAATAAGGTGTTTGTCAGGAGCGGAGCGGGAATAGTTGCCGACTCGGATCCGGAGAAGGAATTTGAAGAGTGCGTGAACAAGGCTAAGGCTGTT
>JAEEGG010021472.1_pt1 | contig 12817 bp, 10 predicted proteins | sample 9134161 | NCBI WGS metagenome assembly JAEEGG01 (sample SAMN16246543, study PRJNA631951) | gut metagenome | biome: gut microbiome; feature: rumen; material: CR-attached | host: Bos | place: Iran: Karaj | collected 2018-10
CCTGCGCACCCATGAGCGCTACAATCAGCAGTGGACCGACGACTTCGTTTCGGCCCTGATGGCATCTGAGTATAAAGACGGCATTGCGCAGGACTGGGCGATACAGGGCAAGCGCCGCAAGGTGACTCAGATCAAAGGCTACATCGTGGGCCTTCTTTCGGATGCAGGTGTCCTCAAAGGCAGCTACGACAGCATCGCCGCCCATATCGGTCTCACCGACGACCCTCGCAGCTTCTCCCGCTACATGAGCCAGGGCAAGAAACAGCCCTTCGCCGATTGGGTTTCCGGCTATGTCTCAGGTCCGATGAAAGAATAGCGTTTCAATTGTTGAAATGAAAAATAGCCCCAAATTATTTGGAAGTTACGAAAAAACATTGTATCTTTGCAGCGTCAAAAGAGGATTTCGCAGAAAGGATGATAACCTTTATGGCCTTCGTGGTCGTTTCGAGCCTCAAAAATAAGCCATCACTCTTCGGATGTGATGGCTTCCTTTTTATTTAGGCTGCTGAGGTACGGTAATACAATATTGAACCAAATCCTGATTGGATCGCTGCAGGCCCACTGTCAGCTTTACATCACCATATCGCATTAATAGTATTTTCTCGAATTGCTTTTGGTTTCGATTGTTTCGCTTGGCTGGTTGCTCGCCAACCTTAACTGCTCCTTCCAATATTTCTGTGAGACGAAAAACAGCCTGTGTCGATTCATAGCTACGTGAGGCTTTCTCATAAGTTTCGTTTATTGAAAGAAACTTCACATTGATGAAGGCCTTCAGGTTCCTGTTCCAAACCTTCTTCTCTGGATGACAGGCAATCCATTGAGCATAAAAGTCCTTGATCAGCCTTTCGCGTACTTTTATGTCTTCTTTTGTATGTCCGGTTGGTATATTATTCATTGTATTATGAAGTTTAACGTCGCAAAGATAAGAACTATTTTCGAAAAAACCAAGGAAATGCCTTAGCTTTTATAAAAAAGAGACTTGATTTCATTGTCAATTCAAATTTTTTGTTTTTATTCATGGAACTTTGTGTATGGGACTCACAGGGACGGTTCTTACTGAGTCCTCTATTTGACTCATTGGGAAATAAACTAATGGCGAGAAATCATTGAAAGGACTCACTGAGAACCGTCCCCAGTGAGTCTTTGCGATTGAAATGTGCGATTGAATGCTAAGGTGTTCAGTCGCATACTTTTTTTGAGAATTTTTTTCGCCCGTTGGTAGAGGGCATCCGCGAGGTTTTGTCTGCGATTGAAATAGGGGTGTTTGCCGAAATGTTTCAATCGCATAATCGCATCGTACTTTTGCAAGCGAAATCAAATTTCAATTAGTTTAATTAGGTAAAAGTATTAAAGATTATGAGAATTTCGTATTTAGCATTCGAAGCGATTAAGGATTTTGAGGGTTTGCGTCTCGAGGCGTATGAGGACCCTGCAGGTGTACTCACCATCGGCTACGGCCACACAGGCAGTGATGTGTTCGAGGGTGACAGAATCTCTAAGTATTGGGCGGAGTCGACCCTGAGGAAAGATGTGATGGAGGTGGAGCGTCAGATCGACGAACTGGGTCTGCAGCTGACGCAAGGCCAGCTCGATGCCCTCGTATCGTTCACCTTTAATCTGGGTATCGACCGGCTGAAGAGCTCCACGCTGCTGAAACTGATCAAGGAAGGCGGCTCGATGCGGCAGATCAAGCGCGAGTTCAAGCGCTGGGTGCATGCCGGCGGTCAGACACTCCGCGGGTTGGAGAAACGCAGGGCATGGGAGGCCGATCGGTTCTTCGCAAAGGATGAGTTTTAGTTTAGTTATAGTTTATATTAGTTTTATTAGGTTTAAGTTTTAAGTTATGAGTAAGAAAAGTAATTTTAAAGGCATGACGCCTCAGGAAGAGGAACATTTGCTGGGTGCGATGGTTGAAGGCGAGCAGATTTTCGAGCAGATGACCGATGCGCTGCTGTCGGCTGAGCCCAACACCACTGGTATGGCGATTATTCTCTACGCCCTGAGCAAGACCAATGTCTGCGTGCGCAAGATGATGGCGAAATTGGGTATCGACGCCGTTCCGCTGATGAAGGAGCTTGAGGACTCGTTCGAGAAAAACATTGATCTGGACCTCAATGTAGCATGAGAAAGCTGATCTATTTCGGCATCGAGGCCATGCTGGCTTTGGCTGAGAACAAAGGTGACAGAGTGATTCCTGGGCGACTGGTCTACGGCACGACGGCCGATGGTAACAAGGGTTGGATGTTCATACCCTACCACCGCAAGCCCCGCTCTCGCCGCAAGAAGGAAGAGGTGCTGCACTATTTGGCAGGCGGTTGGATCAAACTCAGTGCGCTGAAACTGAAGGTGTTTGCCTCGACCTCGAACAAACAGAGTCCGCTGGAGGCCATCGATAGCCTGAAGTACGACATCTGCGAGGGTCTGGATGCCATCGTCAGAGACGGCCGGGTGACCAAGCTCAAGTCGTTTGGAGAGGAGACCGTTGCATGAGGCGACCGAGTTATTTCTACACAGTGAAGGACCGCAGGGCGAAGACGCTCAGCCCTGCGGCTCTCGTCAAACTCCAGACCTCGGAGCAGACCAAGGCAGGCATGGCCGAGATTGCCCGACTGCAACAGGAAGGCAAGGACATCCGCCCAGGCAAGGAGATGCTGAGTGTGGTGACGTGGGGCGCCCGCTATGAAGAGGGTAGTCCGAGAGGCAATGAGCATGCGCTGGAGACAGGGCTGTTCTTCGTGGACTGCGACCACTTGGAGGAGAACCCGTCAGAGGTGTACTATCGTCTGCTTAATGCCCGCAGCATTACGGATGAGGCACGTCGCCAACAGGTGGAGCAGGTGATGAGAGCGCATGTGAAGGGTGCCCATGTGACACCCAGCGGCGAAGGCCTGCGCATCATCCTGAAGAAGCTGTTGCCCGACAAGGACAACGAGGCCAACATCGAGGCTTTCATCCAACTGCTGGCGGCCGACCCTGCCATCAAGACCGTCGACAAGAAGGTCAAGGACATCGGTCATTCGAGCTATGTGCCCTCACTGGAATATTGGATTTATTTCGACAACGCGATTCTGAATGAAGAAAATGAAGTTGAAGAGGGCGGCACAGAGGGGACAGGGCCGCTGTACTCCGCAAGCTGCGCACAGACAGACTTGTTCCCCAGTGTCGCAGGCTCAGCAGAAGCCCAAGGAGGAGCCGTTCAGACTCAGGACGAGCTACGGGGAGATTATCGACTTCGACTGACCTTTGATGCCGAGGGTTGTCCTGTGGGCAGCGACGGCAGGCGGTTGCAGACATCTTATAGAGGCCATGCGCTGACGGAGATACGCGATAATGTGATCACCCTGGCTGGCGGCAAGCCTTCTGTCGGCGATCGTAACATGCGAACCTATAAGGTGCTGTCGGCCTTGGCACCCATTGTCGACTACAAGGATGAGGTGCTGAAGACGCTCATTCCCTATTGGGGCCTGACGTGGGAAGAGGTAGAACCCATCGCCAAGAGTGCCGCCAAGCGGCGACCCTCGGAGAAACTGCCTTATCTGCTCTGGAAGGTGCTGCACGAGATGGGTATCGACGATGCCTCGATGCAGGTGGATGAGGACGATGAGGATGCACAGGGCGACGAGGAGATAGCTCAGTCGGAACCGTCCCCAGTGAGTTTGCCGCCGCTGGCACCGGTGTTCAAGCAGTGGGTGGGCAATGCGCCGCAGGACTATGTGGAGATGATCTATTTCACAGTGCTCTTCTGTCTGGCCTGTCTGGCCTCGAAACTCAGGGCGCGCTATCTCGACGGCCGCATCCACTCGCCCTCGTTCTTCGTCACCGTTGAGGCGGAATCGGGTTGGGGTAAGTCGTGGGTGACCGATGTGAGCGACATGCTGCTCGAACCGATGTTGGAGGACGACCTGAAGGCTTTGGAGAAGGAGATGGAATACCAGCGCGAGTTGAAGAAGTGTCGCAACAAGGCCAAGCAGCCCGACGACCCTCAGATCATCCAGCGCATTCTCGACCCCACCATCTCTGTGACGGCCCTGCTGAAGCAGAACTACCAGAACAAAGGTCTGCACGCACTGACCATCTGCACCGAGGTCGACACGATGGTGAAGCAGCATTCTCGCGGTGCCTGGGGTCAGCTCACCGACATCTACCGTCTGGCCTATGAGAATGCCATCGCAGGACAAAAATTCCTCTCGGAGAATTCGTTCTCAGGTCGCGCCAAGATGTATTACAATCTGTTGGTTGCAGGCACGCCGCTGGCTATGAAACGATTCTTCCGGAATGTGGAAGACGGCCTGGTGACACGTATCATCCCTGTGGTGATCCGAGACCAGTTTGGTGCTAAGACACCGAAGTGGAAGAAGTGGACAGCCCTGCAGCGGAAGGTGGTGAGCGATGCTGTCAACCGCCTCTATCACAATCTCTCGATGGACGAGGAAGGTCAGGTGGCCGATGAGCACGAGATGAAGCTTAGCTGGCTGAACGATGCCCTCGAAGCATGGTTGGAAGAGCAGCGCTTGAAGGCTATCAAGGAAATGTCGCGCTCGCGTGACCAGTTTCGCCGCCGTGCTGCCAATGACGGTTTCAGGGCTGGCATGGTGATCTTCTATCTGCTGGGCGAGAAAGCCACTGCCGAGGTGAAGAAAAAGGTGATTGCCAATGCCATTTATGTCTGTAACTTCGCCGTTGAGTCGCTGATTGCCAAGTATGGTGAGGAAACCGAGGAGGTGCTGCAAGGCAAGCAGAATCGGACTTCGAAGAATCAGATACTCTATGATGTCCTGCCGGAGGAGTTCACGCGTGAGAAGCTCAAGCAGAAGATGTCGGAACTGATGATCCGAACCAAGAGTCGCGATGTGATTTACCGATGGTCGAGATCTGGTTTGGTGGTGGTCCTGCCCGATGGCAATATCAGGAAACAGTCATCTTAGCGTCTCAAACGTCTCAAACGTCTCAACGTCTTTTTAAAGATAATCAAAAAAAGACGGGGTTGTATTCAGGAGCGGCAGCGATGTCGCCCCTGTATTTTTCGTCGAAATGTTAAAAAACGACTCACAAAACGCGTTTCGTTAGTCGATTTTCCTAAATTGTGAGTCGATGAATCAGATTTTTTCCTATATTTGTAGCGAAAATGATAATAACCAACAAGATAAACGCTTATGAAACAACGATTACTACTTCTATCGCTTCTGACGGTTTTTTGCGTCAAAGGCATGTCTCAGGGTTCTGAAAACATCCCTGTGGAGGGAAACAAGTTCTATTTGGAGAACGGGAAGGTGAGTACCAACAGGGCTTTTACCCGTGGAGACAACAATGACATGTGGACGTTCAAGTCGGTTGCCGAGACTTGTTTTGACCAAAGCATGGTTGGCAAAGATGCCTGGCTGATGACTGCTGATGGCGAAACGAAGCTGAAGGTCACCTTTGAATACAAAACTGGTGATGAGCGCTATGCCATTGAGTCGGCCAATGTTTCGTTCTATTTCTATGATGGCGACGACCTGTTCCATGATGATACCAAGAAGCTCATCACGGATGCGGCTGTTATTGGTACTTACACCAAGGAGGTAACAGAAAAGAGCGTCACACTACACATGACGGCGCCAAAGATATTCCCTGACCCCAAGATTTCGTGGTACGCCTTCTATGTGGTTCTCGACATGAAATTCAAGGAGGACAAGGGAGGGGCTGCTGTCGCCAGGCAGATCGGTGTCAGCCGTAACGGCCTTTTGCTGATGCACGGACTGAATAGTAACCGACAGTGTTTCTGGCCGTTTGGCGAATACCTGTATAACACTGGGAGTTACCTGAAACAACAATACTATATACAAGATTACAGCTCAACGAACACCAGCTCGTTCTATGATAATACGCATACATACCGAGTTGTGGAGAACGGATTGAAAACGCTCAGCAAGAAACTGTTCGATATAGGTATAGCAAGTACCAAGTATGATATGGTCGGTCATAGTATGGGTGGTATTCTGGAACGTCTTTACATCCAGCAGATCGATAATAAGCACACGTTTAAGCTAATTACGCTTAACACGCCCCATTTCGGATCTAATGTCGGAAATGTTATTATGGCATTAGATAATGTTGAAACTATGCCAATTGTTCAGGCAGATTTTCGTACCCAAATTGCCAAATGGGTCTACGATGCGGCAAAAGATGGTTGGGCTAAAAGTGATAAAAGCAAGGTTGCTGTAGAAGACCTTGCCGTAGGAGGTGGTGCCATTCAGGCGCTCGGATGGTCAGTTGACAAACTAGCGGGGATTCGTGTATGTGCAGTAGGAACAGAGATAGACTGGCTTGCTTCTGATGAAATAGCTTATGCCGTCTCAGAACCCTATTATCAAGCATGGGGTGCAATTTTGGTGAACGTTTTCGGTAAAGAGGTTAAACATGAAAGAGTCTATCTGGATGAGAATGCGGACGGAACAGACGGTATCGTCTCTGTCAATAGTCAAAAGGGAGGATGTGAAAAGACATATATTTACCGCGGCCTTATTACACAGGCCAACCATTGTGCAGCTACCGAATGGGATGTGATACATGCGCGCCTGCTCGAACTGTTGACAAGTCCCAAATCCGGTGATTTCTGTCTGACAGGATTTGGAACGCCTCCTGCTAACGTCCGTAACAGGGCAGCAGAGAATTTCGAGTTCTTTACGGATTATGTAGCACCCAAGTCGTCGTCATATATCTGGATTGAGGGTCAGAAAGTTGAGAATCAACCATATACCCATGAATTTAAGATACACCATAGCGACGATATGGCAAAGACCGTAGCCTTTTGTGTACTGTCGGAAGACGATGTGGTTTACGACTTTGATAAAGGCGTCATGCGTTTCGATATGAGTGGTCTTCAGGGCGAGAACTGGATCTATGCCATCGGTCGTACTAACTATAATGCGTTGGTGATTGATTCTATCAAAGTGAAAGCGGGAGGCGTTGTGGATGGCATCAAGCATGTGAAGGACAACGCTGAGCTTCGTTATACGATTGCAGGAAACAATCTGATGATAAAGAATGTGACTGATCCTTATAGCGTCGCCATATACAACGCTGCTGGTCAGATGCTGATGGAAATGAACAGTAATCCGTCACACACGTATGCACTCCCCCGAAATAAGGGTCTCTTGATTATTGATGTCCGTTCGAACAAAGGTAAGAAGTTCATCAAAGTAGTGACAGAATAATAGTATTTACAATAAAAATATACAGACGATGAAAAAGTATGTTTTTCTTTTGGCAATGGCTTTTCTGGCTACGCAGTTTCAGTCATGCTCAAGTAGTGATGAGGCCTCAGATATGCAGTCTCAGCCATACTTAAGTAGTAGTGAAGTCGCAGTACAGCTAGTTGGGCCCGAGGCAGACTGCACGAGGTCAAATAGAAGTGACGAGATTCCTAGTAGTGGTAATGTCGAGCCTAAGGAGGGGCCAACGTTCTATATGGATTACGCCTGGATAGAGCCGATGGAGGTTGAGGTACCGAGTGAGGGTAAGGTGACCTTCACCACCCACCATTACGCTGATTTTAATACGGTACGTAGAGTAATTCCTGATAGTGCTCCTTGGATCAAGGGAATGTTCTCTCAGGATTATCTGGATACAAACAGGTATAAAGGGTCTGGCTGGGGTCAGTTCTATATCTTTATACCGCCCAATGAAACCAACAAGGTGCGGCAGGATACCATCAAGTTCTTGTTTGCCGAGAACTCAAGTGTACCCAATGAAAAGCGTTTCTGCGTGCCAGTTGTCATCAAGCAGAAGGCAGGACCTGCCAGTAAGGCTGATCTGAAGAACCATATTCTCGGCAAATGGCACCACCATATCATCGGTACCAATATGTTAACGGGCAAACCGTCTACAGAAGTTAACTGGGATGCGGAATTTAAAGCCGACGGCTCTTATACGGTAGATAAGCATGAAGTTGGCCTTAATGGTTATGACTACAAATTTGAAGGATGGGAAAAAGGAACCTATGAGATTACCAAGGTTGAAATAGACGATAGTAATTGCCTCAGGGTTTATCTGAAACAGACTTATACGCATGGACCGACCACAGCTGCTGCCGGTTATTCTTCTGGGAACAGAGAGACATACTTTGTAATATATCCGCATTTCATGATGTGGGCAACAGGACAGTCAAAGTATTACGACAGGGTAGTAGAATAAGTTCAGGTTTCTCTGACAGCTATACAAGTCAAGACCTTCCGTTGGGAGGTCTTGATTGCTTTCTTGTAGTTTTTTGGGGCGAACGTTTGTCTAAGTCGCAGAAAAGTAGTAATTTTGCAGCAAAATAGGAAAACGAATGTACGATATCAATAAGATAAGGGCTGATTTCCCCATTCTGTCGAGGGAGGTGTATGGCAAGCCGCTGGTGTATCTGGATAATGCGGCTACCACGCAGAAGCCGTTGTGTGTGCTGGATGCGATGCGCGATGAGTATCTCAATGTGAATGCCAATGTGCATCGTGGTGTGCACTATCTCTCGCAGCAGGCCACCGATCTGCACGAGGCTGCGCGCGAGAAGGTGCGTGAGTTTATCAATGCCAGGAAGATTGAGGAGATTGTCTTCACCAGAGGCACGACGGAGGCGATAAATCTTGTGGCCAGTTCCTTCTGCGAAAGTCAGATGAAGGCGGGCGATGAGGTGATTGTCACAGAGATGGAGCATCACTCGAACATCGTCAGCTGGCAATTGCAGGCGATGAAACGGGGGATAAAGGTAAAGCATATTCCCATTACGGACGATGGCATGCTCTGTTTGGACGAATTGGAATCGCTGATTTCTGAAAGGACTAAAATCATCAGTGTGGCCCATGTGAGCAATGTATTGGGAACGGTGAATCCTGTCGATGAAATCGTTAGAATCGCGCATCAGCATGGCATCCCTGTCCTGGTGGACGGTGCCCAGAGTGCGCCTCATTTCAAGGTGGATGTGCAGGCGATGGACTGCGACTTCTTTGCCTTCAGTGGCCATAAGATGTATGGTCCTACGGGCATCGGTGTGCTCTACGGCAAGGAGGAATGGCTCGAGAAACTGCCGCCCTATCAGGGCGGAGGCGAGATGATCGACAAGGTGACGTGGGAGAAGACCACCTTCGAGCGCCTGCCGTTTAAGTTTGAGGCTGGCACGCCCGACTATATCGCCACTCACGGTCTCGCCAAAGCCATCGACTATATCTCGGCGCTTGGTTTCGATGCTATCCAACAGCACGAACAGGAGCTCACCCGCTACTGTATGGAGCAGCTGCAGACCATCGATGGCATGACGATTTACGGTCCTCAGAACTCAATGGGGCTCAAGGATGCGGTGGTGAGTTTCAATGTGGGCGATATTCATCATCTGGATATGGGCACGCTCTTGGATCGTCTGGGCATAGCCGTCCGTACTGGTCATCACTGTGCTCAGCCCTTGATGGACAGGCTTCATATCGCAGGCACTGTGAGAGCCTCGTTTGCACTTTATAATACGAAGGCGGAAGTGGATGTGCTTGTGGCTGGTATCCGTCGTGTGGCTCAAATGTTCTGATTATGCTGGCAAGTCATTATTACGAAGGTAAAGTTGAGGCCGGTTGCGATGAGGCCGGGCGTGGCTGTCTGGCAGGCAGTGTCTATGCTGCGGCCGTCATTCTGCCAGACGGTTATCAGAATGAGCTGTTGAATGATTCAAAGCAGTTGACAGAGAAAAAGCGCTACCAGCTTCGTGAGATTATCGAGCGCGATGCTGTGGCCTGGGCTGTGGGCATCGTGACGCCTGAGGAGATTGATAAGATCAATATCTTGAACGCTTCCATTCTTGCGATGCATCGTGCCCTTGACCAGTTGAAAGTGCGTCCGGAAGCTGTCATCGTCGATGGCAACCGCTTTAAGAAATACAAGGATCTGCCCCATACGACGATTGTCAAGGGCGACGGCAAGTATCTCTCGATAGCTGCGGCTTCGATTCTCGCCAAGACCTATCGCGATGACTATATGAATAAGCTTGCAGAGGAATATCCCCAATACGACTGGCTCTCGAACAAAGGCTATCCCACGAAGAAGCATCGTGAGGCTATCAGGCAGTTTGGCATCACGCCCTATCATCGCAAAAGCTATAATCTGCTTGGAGATGGTCAGCTTAGTCTTCAGTTTGAGGACTAAGAAGTGATTCGTCGATTCTACCATAGGCTGCAAGTTTCCTGAGATAGAATTCCCGGAAGTCCTGCCAGCGGTAGTAAGGAGGATTGTTTGTGGGCAACGGGAGGGTGGCCTCTTCCTCATTCAGTAGTACCTTGAAGAGAATATCCTTGTCATCCAGATTCTTGCGATAGAAGATAAACTGCAGGTTGGCTCCCATGGGGAACACATTACAAGCCCACCAACCCTGTGGTTCCACCTCGTTGAGATTCATGGTTTGAAAGGAATACCCATTCAGATCGAGCAGGCAAACCAGCGGTAGCAGTACAGTTTCATGACCATAGCGCAGCGTGGCACCAGGATGTTCCTGTTTCAGACAACGGTCGGCATCAGCAATGATCCGACGCAGCAGATAGCGTTGCGAATAAGGTTGGCAGCCACCGTTGAGCAGCGATGGTCCGTACATAATGTACCACCAGGCGTTTTCGTTCTGCCAGAATTGGTGGATTTCTTTATCTGTGAACATCGCCACCAGAGCACCGCCCTGTTGGTTGGTGTTCTGCTGCATCAATCCTGCTTTCAGCAGGTAATAGGGCAACCAGTAATCGCTGACATTTTCACGGATATAGGCCGTATCATTAAACAGAAGTTGAGTAACGCGAGGATTGTGCTTGATGGGCTCGATAAAGGCTTCGTAAGCTTGTTTGGCCTTATGCGTCATCATGGAGTCGCGTAATAGCTTGTCCTGATGGTTCATATAGAACATATCGTGATCAGACGCATCCAGTTGGATTTGCAGCTGTGGGTTCATAGCTGCCAACTGGGTTGTGGCTGCTGCCATCGACATGATACAACGGTTGACGATGGTGCTATGGGCATCGATGATGACGTTTCCCTCGAAGACCTCAGGGAAACTTTCTACCATGCGACGGGCTATGTCACGGTGCTGTTTCTGTCCGAGCAATGAAAGTGTTCCCCAATAGCCTTCTGCATCTTTGATGATATCAGCCATCCGCTGCAGCATTTCCTTGCCCAGAGGTGTCAGTTTACCCAGTGAGTCGCCTTTATGCAGATAGTTATAGGGAATATCGTAGCCCTTACGGTTGTCGAGATAACGTGACCCATGACGGCCATAGTGGCTGATGTAGAATGGTCGTTTTCCAGCAGGAGCTGGTGTCAGTTGTTTCGATGGTAAAGGGTAAGCATAATAGTTGCTCGCTGCGATATCATGATTCTCCTTGATAACATTATAGGCAAGTTGAGCGTGTCCGGTTATCAAAACGCCCAATATTACCATCAGACAAACAATTCTCTTTGACATGATTTTTAAATTTATGGTGTTCAGCGTGCAAAAGTACAAAAAAAATTCGTAACTTTGCAGCCTGAAAAGGAAATAACGGAAAAAATACAAAAAAACTATGGCAAAGAAAGCATTATTGATGATTCTCGATGGATGGGGAATCGGTAAGCATGGTAAGGGTGATGTGATTTTTAATACGCCTACACCTTACCTCGATCTCTTAACAGCAACTTCTGCTCACTCTCAGTTGGCGGCCTCTGGTGAGGACGTTGGTCTGCCCGATGGTCAGATGGGTAATTCTGAGGTGGGCCATTTGAATATCGGTGCAGGACGCATCGTGTATCAGGATCTGGTGAAGATCAACCGTGCCTGCAAGGATGGCTCTATCATGGAGAATCCTCAGGTGAAGGCAGCTTACAGCTATGCTAAGGAGAACAACAAGAAGCTGCACTTGATGGGTCTGACCAGCGACGGTGGTGTGCACTCAAGCCTCGACCATCTGTTTAAGCTCATCGAGATCGGTAAGGCTTACGGTCTGAAGAACCAGGTGTTTGTGCATTGCTATATGGACGGTCGTGATACCGACCCGAAGAGTGGTAAGGGCTTTATCCAGCAGGTGAGCGATGTCTGTGCTGCCAATGATGCTGCTATCGCCTCAATCGTAGGTCGTTTCTATGCAATGGACCGCGACAAGCGTTGGGAGCGTGTGAAAGAGGGTTACGACCTGATCGTCAACGGTGTTGGTAAGCAGGCTACGGATATGGTTCAGGCCATGCAGGAGAGCTACGACGAGGGTGTGACGGATGAGTTTATCAAGCCTATCCACAATGCCTCTGTCAATGGTTGTATCGAGGAGGGTGATGTTGTAATCTTCATCAACTTCCGTAACGACCGTGCTAAGGAGATGACCATCGCTCTGACACAGGAGGATATGCCAGAGCAGGGCATGAAGACTATCCCTGGATTGCAGTACTATTGTATGACGCCATACGATGCCAACTTCAAGGGTGTGCATATCCTCTTCCCCAAGGAGAATGTAGAGGACACACTGGGCGAATATCTGAGCAAGCAGGGCAAGAAGCAGTTGCATACCGCCGAGACAGAGAAATATGCGCATGTGACCTTCTTCTTCAATGGTGGTCGCGAGGCTCCTTACGAGGGTGAGGATCGTATTCTGGTGCCCTCTCCGAAGGTGGCTACTTACGACCTGAAGCCTGAGATGAGTGCCTATGAGGTTAAGGACAAGCTCGTGGGTGCCATCAACACGCAGGAGTATGACTTCATCGTGGTGAACTTCGCCAATGGTGATATGGTGGGTCATACCGGTATCTACAATGCTATTGCCAAAGCTGTTTGGGCTGTGGATAATTGCGTGCGTGAGGTGATCGAGGCTGC
>JAEEGG010021473.1_pt1 | contig 12817 bp, 12 predicted proteins | sample 9134161 | NCBI WGS metagenome assembly JAEEGG01 (sample SAMN16246543, study PRJNA631951) | gut metagenome | biome: gut microbiome; feature: rumen; material: CR-attached | host: Bos | place: Iran: Karaj | collected 2018-10
GCAATGATAAACTTCATTCGCTATGTCCTTCACGAGGATCCCTGGTCTGGTACGGTATTCATTTTTATGAATCGTAGGCATAACCAGTTGCGCGTATTCTACTATGAGCGTGGCGGTTTTGTGATTTCAGAGAAGAAACTGGACCGACATTATAAATTCCTTACACCGCGTTTTGACGTAAAAAAGCAAACTTATTCCATCTGTTGGGCAGATCTCGTCTCTCTGCTTGAAGATAAGCAAATACGGCGACTTTATCTGCGGGAGGCGGTATAGTAAAAATAGGTATAAGTTATTGATTATTAACGATTTAAGTCTAAAAATAGTTTGCAAAAAGCTTGCATAAATCAGGATTTTTTCATACCTTTGCAGTATGAATGATGAAAGATTAAGCAGGCATTTGCAGAATGAAAATGCAGACTTGAAATCGGAGAACAGCAGACTAAAGATGCAAACCGAGGCTCAAGAAAACAAGATTCAGGAGAAGGACAGTGAAGTCCTGCGCCTGCTTAATCAGATAGCTACGGATATGATCCGCAAGTCTGATGTTGACCGTCTGGTAGAAGAGGCTGTCGCCAAGGCTACTGCAGCATTAAAAGCTGATTACGAGGAGCGCATGAAAGCAATGGCTGCAGAGTATGAGGCAAAGATTGCAGAGCTACAGAATCAGAAGGACGGAAAAGGTGACGACAAGGACCAGACTCCTGGCAAATCCACCAAGAATTCCAGGAAGAAAGGCGGTACTGTTCAGCAACTACATAAAGGTAGATAAGGAAGATGAGATTACAGTCGATTGCTATCCTGAGGGCTGCGATGAGAACAATATCAACCCTTACGACTACTGGTCAGATTTAATAGATTTTATAGGTTGTGAACTTTTGGAGCAGCGAAGACATACGAAAGCTCGCTTTCTGTTTGCTGAGTCGTGACAAAAGTCGATGAAGTCATAGTATTGACCTGAACAGTTTTGTTCACAGCCAGTGGCATAAGCATACCAAGGCTGCATAAATAAAGTTAAAAACAAAGATTTTCCAACTTCTTTACAAACTCTTGGAATCCTCATTCACACTGAGGATGTAGAGATTTTGGGACCAAGTTTCGGACGCATACAATTGAAAAATCTCAGATTTTTCTGAAAACCAGAAATGCCCGTAAACACGGGCACTTCAGAGGATTGGGCGGAAAATAGAACGTTTAATTTGTAGTGTTGTATTATGAGGAAACCATCTCTCCTACTTTTTTCTGATTGCTTTACATTTGGAGGAAGTGAGTATGTAGCTGTTAATATCTTGAAAAGCAACTTTATTCAATCTTATTATGAATTACATTTTGCTTATAGGGATCATGAAGAGTACTCTTGTTATGTGAAGAGGCTTTTTGAGAATGAAGGAAATGTTCATATTCATCCTTTAAAAATATGGAGTAATGGAACACTTTTTCATAAAATAAATTTGAAGATACGGAATAAATATTTAAGATATGCAGTAAAACTCCCGATGTGGTTAGTTGCACAAACAGGGCTCTACGAATGGAATAACAAACGAGTTTTTAGACGGTTTTTATCAGAGCACAAGGTGGATTTGGTCCATATTAACAATGGCGGCTACCCAGCATCAGAGTCTTGCCTATATTTCTCCATGTGTGCCAAAGAAATGGGTGTCAAGAATATACTTCAAATAAATAATCGTGCGACTCCCGCAAGAATTAATAGGAGAGACAATACTGTTGGCCAAAGCGTAGATCTTTTCTTAACAGCAACAGAATATGCACGTGAAGAACTTTCGACAAATAGACATTTTAATTTAGATAAGATCATAACCCTTTTTAATGCGGTAGATGTTCCTATCCCCCAGAAAAAAAAAGAAATAGTTTGTGAAGAACTAAGTATTTCTCCAAACAAATTTATAATAACAGAAGTTGCATTGCTGGAAAAAAGGAAGGGACAGATACCTCTCCTAAGAGCTCTGTTGAATCTAAAAAAAATCAATAATGAATTGTATGAAAAGACAATTATTATTTTAGTGGGTAATGGCGAAGACGAAGACGTTATCGTTAAATTTGTAAAAGAAAATAAATTGGAAGACAAAGTTAAGCTATTAGGATATAGGTTGGATTATATTGATATAGTTAATGCATCAGATGTATTTGCTCTCCCTTCTATATTTAATGAGGATATGCCGTTGTCTATATTGTCAGCAATGGCTTTGTCAAAACCTATATTATCATCAAAACTGGCAGGAATTCCTGAAGAAGTTGAAGATGGCGTGAATGGATATCTTGCTGATCCCCAAAGTTCTGCATTTGAATATAATCTTGCATGTTTAATAGAGAAGGTTTATAATAAAAAAGAGATATTAGGAAAAGCCTCTTATGACCGTTTCAACAAGTATTTTCGACGGAATATTTATGAGACTAAACTTTTAAATATTTATAAATCATTAATCAATTCAAGTGATGAAGCAGACAGAAGAATGTCATGAGCCATTGGTTAGTATTATACTCATTACGTATAATAGGAAGGCGTATTTGTCTGAGACGATAAACTCAATATTGTCTCAAACCTACAAGAATTATGAACTAATTGTCGTAGATAATTACTCAGACTATGATTTTTTCGGATTAATTGAGTCTTTCCATTCAAACAAAATTATACCATTTCAAAATCAGAACCATGGAACTATTGCAATTAATCGAAATTATGGCATTGCGAAAGCAAAAGGCCAGTATCTAGCCTTTTGCGATGATGATGATATTTGGTATCCAAACAAGCTTGAGGTTCAAATAAACTACATATTAAACCATAATGTTGACATAATTAGTTCTGCTCTGATGCTATTTGGAGAAGACATCACAGAAGAACATGTCTTTTACAAGAAATATTCAGGAAGAATGGAAATTTATCAACGTAATTTGTTAACACCTTCTACAGTTATTGTTAAGAATTCGAACATAGTTAGATTTGATGAGAATCCCGACTTTAATTGTTCCGAAGATTGGGCGTTATGGACAAAGCTAATAACATTAGGTTATCGGTTGTACCAGTTTCCTGAACCGTTGGTCCGATATAGAGTGTTTTCGTCGAATCTTACTAAAAAGAACAAGATTCAGCCAGATTTCAAGGCTATAAGAATATTAAAGAAACTCAAATTTAATTACCCTCATGAGTTTTCAAATCGTTTTTATTATCCTGCAATTATTTATCACTTTATTAAAGGATGTGTTCGAGAAACAATGAGATTATTTAAATAATAAAGGAAATATGAAAGTAGTACTTTTAGCTGGTGGCTTTGGTTCCCGTATTTCTGAGGAATCTGTATTTAAGCCAAAGCCTATGATAGAAATAGGTGGTATGCCCATCCTGTGGCATATTATGAAAGAATATGCCCATTACGGTCACAATGAATTTGTCGTTTGTGCCGGATACAAGCAGGAATACATCAAGGAATGGTTTGCCAACTATTTTCTGCACAACAGCGATGTAAGTTTTGACTTCCGTAATGGGAAGAATGAAATGACTGTACATCATAGCAAACTGGAGCCTTGGAAGGTTACCGTGGTTGACACTGGTTATAACACCATGACCGGTGGCCGTATTAAGCGTGTAAAGGAATACGTAGGCAACGAGACCTTTATGATGACCTATGGAGATGGTGTGTGCGATGTGGATATCAATAAGTTGGTAGAATTCCACAAAAGCCATGGTAAGAAGGCGACCCTTACTGCTGTGAAAATGAAGCAGGAGAAGGGAGTGCTGGATATTACCAAGGATATGAATGTTCGTGCATTTCGAGAGAAGAACTCTATGGATGGTGCACCCATCAATGCCGGTTATATGGTTCTTGAGTCTTCTGTGTTTGACTACATTGATGGTGATTCTCAGCCCTTTGAGCGTGAACCGTTGGAGCGTCTGGCTAAGGAGGGTGAATTAATGTCATACATCCATGAAGGCTTCTGGCAGTGCATGGACAATATACGAGAGAAGAATCTGCTTGAAGGACTTCTTGCTAACGGCACGGCACCATGGAAGAAATGGGAGAGAGAAATACCTAAATACTAAAACGTATGATAGATATATTCAATGACTTTTATAAAGGCAAGCGTGTTCTTGTAACCGGCCATACTGGTTTTAAGGGCAGTTGGCTTACTATTTGGCTTCATGAATTGGGCGCAGAGGTAGTAGGTGTTGGCCTTGAACCTTATAGTGAGAAAGACAACTTCGTTCTCTCTGGCATAGGTAAGAAGATTAAGGCAGACATTCGTACAGACATCTGTGATGGAGAGAAGATGAAGGAGATTTTCGCTCAGTACCAGCCGGAGATTGTTTTCCACCTAGCTGCACAGCCTCTAGTGCGTCTCAGTTACGAAATTCCCGTTGAGACTTATCAGACCAATGTGATGGGCACCATCAACATTATGGAGGCCATCCGTGCAACCGATAGTGTGAAAGTTGGTGTGATGATCACTACCGACAAGTGCTACGATAATAAGGAGCAGATGCGAGGATACAAGGAGGGTGATCCCTTTGGTGGTTATGACCCTTATAGCTCCAGCAAAGGAGCTTGTGAAATAGCTATCCAGAGTTGGCGCAGGAGTTTCTTCAATCCAAAGGATTATGGTAAGAAGCACCACGTATGTCTTGCCAGTGTACGTGCTGGTAACGTGATTGGTGGTGGCGATTGGGCTAAAGACCGTATCATTCCAGATTGCATTCGCGCATTGGAGGCAGGTAAGGTCATTGAAATTCGTTCACCTAAAGCTGTGCGTCCATGGGAGCACGTGCTTGAGCCACTGAGTGGCTATATGCTGCTTGCTCAGAAGATGTGGGATCATCCTACTGGGTATTGCGAGGGTTGGAACTTTGGACCAGAACAGGAGAGTGTCTTGACTGTTTGGGAAGTAGCCACAGCCATGATTAAGAACTTTGGTTATGGAGAGTTAAAGGATGTGTCAGATCCGAATGCTTTACATGAAGCAAATCTCCTGATGCTTGACATTACCAAAGCAAAGACTCGTTTGGGATGGAAACCTAGATTGGATGCTACACAGGCTGCCATTTTGACTTCTGATTGGTACAAACGCTACAAGAATGAGGACGTGTATAGCATTTGTGTTGACGAAATAAACAAATTCATTGGATAATATGGAAAAAGTAATTATAACGGGAGCTGACGGATTTGTTGGCAGCTGTACTGTACAGCACTTCTTGAATAATGGTAAGACTGTTCTTGCGCTTGATATGGGGCCAGAATCACGTCGATTGAAAGATCACAAGAATTTGACCTATATGCAATGTGACATCACAGACATCAAGGCAATGTTGGAGAAGATACCACAGGGTGAGTATGACACATTTATTCACTTTGCATGGGCTGGTTCTGCCGGTCCTGAACGAGTGGATTACAATCTCCAGATGCAGAATGCATTGAATACGGTTGAATGTTTGAAGGCTGCAAAGGAACTGGGTTGTACTCGTTTTGTTTGTGCAGGTAGTATTATGGAGTATGAAGTCGAGGCTGTTATCCATTCACAAGGCAGTCATCCTGGTATGGCATATATCTACGGTATGGGTAAGCATATTGCTCATTGTTTGTGCAAGAGTGTTGCTGCGAATATTGGAATTGATCTGCTCTGGCCAATGATTACTAATGCTTACGGAGTGGGTGAGTTCTCTCCTCGCTTTGTGAACACCACTCTGCGTAAGATTATCAATGGAGAACCCTTGCAGTTTACAGCAGCAACACAGAACTACGACTTTGTGTATGTAAGCGATGTGGCCAAGGCTTTCTATCTTGTAGCAGAGAAGGGTAAGCCGTTCTATGAATATATGATTGGCAGCGGTAATGCACGCCCACTTAAAGAGTTTATTCTTGAGATGGTGGCTGCTTGTGGCCCAGAAAGTAAGCCATTGTTTGGAGATATTCCGTTTACGGGTACTAATATGCCGCTGAGCACATTCGCCATTGATGCCATTAAGAACGATTGCGGGTTTGAGATTGATGTTCCTTTTGGAGAGGGAACCAAGATGACAATGGAATGGTTAAAAACAATTGAGCAATGATAACGAAATTTAATTTTGAGGAGTTAGATCTCAAAGGAGCATATAAGATTCAACCGTTCTACGCAACGGATGAACGTGGAGGTTTTGTAAAGGACTACAATGTCGAGATGTTCAAAGCCAATGGCATTGAACATGAGTTGAAAGAGGTTTTTTATACAATCTCCAAACGTGGCGTTATACGCGCTACTCATTTCCAATTGGTGAAGCAGCAGGCCAAGTTGGTACGTTGCATCAGTGGACATGTGTATGATGTGATAGTGGACTTGAGACCTGAATCTCCGACATTTGGGCAGTGGAGAGGTTTTGATCTCACAGGCGAAAATCAAGTAGAGCTCTATATCCCTCAATACTTTGGGCACGGATATTTGGTAATTGAGGATAGTTTTGTAAGCTATAAATGTGGCGAGGTGTTCTATGGCGAGGGTGACAGTGGTATCATGTATAATGATCCAGATATTAATATCAACTGGCCTTTTGAGTTGATTGGAGGAGAAGAGAATTTGATTATATCGGAAAAAGATAAGAATTTAATGAGTTTAAAAAGATACAGAGAAATTTTGGCTCAATTGTGATCAAACAAATAATTGTTGAGTATATCCCTTTATAATGAGTAAAAAGATTCTGATTTCTTTATTTTTAATATTGCCTTTTATAAACGTTATTGCATATAGGATTGGCGATTCCTATGCGATGACGTTACTGGTGCTATTATTTGTAAGTTATATCTTTATATCACCTAAAAAGAAATTCTTTAATAAGAAAGAAAAAAAATTTATTTCATTCAATATCGTATATACCTTGTTTTTGCTGTTTCTTTTATTTTTTTCAATAATTCTTGATATTGATAACTTTTACTATATTAGATTTTATTTTGCCTTTATAGTCGTATGCTTGATCTTTTCATTTAAATCAAATTGGGATAATTATTTTTATAATTATCTTGAGAAGTATTTGAAATATTTAATAGTATTATTCGTCGTATTTACATGCCTTGATTTTGCATTGATTCTTTCGGGCTTAAATACCTTCATGCCGATGTTTAATGTCGAGTTGGAATCCCATGCGGAGCGGCCTTTGGGTTTGATGGGGCAATCAAGCGTGAACGGATGTATGATTTGTTTTTTATATTTGTTCCATAAGTCCATATTATTAGAATCTAAGAAAAAATCAAAGAAGGATTGGCTTTTTTGGTTTGTATCTTTTGGAATTGCAATTCAAGGGAGCGGGTCAGGATTTATTAGTTATTTCTTTGTGCTATTAAGCAAATTAAATAAAAAGAAAAGAAATAAGATTAATTACAAATATTTGATAATAGTTCTTTTATTGTTGCTTGTTATTTCTTATTATGTCATTTCTTCAAATTTGGTTTACCGTATTAGTTATGACTATATTGTTATACTATATGAATATGTTAATTCAGAATTAATATCACCATATCTAAAGTTGCTAAACAACCAACTCTATTTATGGTTCGGCATGCCTGATTTCCCTATTAGTATTGATCTTGGCCCATTATTTATCGTTGGTACAGTAGGGCTAGTTGGTTTTATTATTCTAACGACCTATTTCTTATGTTTGATTTTTAAAACAAAATCAATTGATATGAGGTTGGCAATAGTTTCTTTACTAGTAGGCAATCTTCATTATCCAGTTATGTTTTATACAATAATGCATTTTTTATGGTTTGTAATTGGATACTGTATATTTGTTTTAGAACGAGTTAATTATTTTAATGATAAGCTTTCGATGAACTTGTCAAGTCAACAAAAGATATTAGCAGATGACTATTCTAATAATAGGAAAAAATAGTTATATTGGTAATCATATTGATCAATGGCTTTCCAATAGAGGCATGTTTGTTGATCAATTAGATGTATTAACAGACGATTGGAAATCATTTGATTACTCAAATTATGATGCAATAGTACATGTAGCAGGTATTGTTCATCAGCCTCATTGCCATGATTGGGATTTATATAAAAGAGTGAATACAGATATGCCCATAGCTATTGCTTCTTTGGCAAAAGAGCAGGGAGTGAAGCAATATGTGTTTTTAAGTACTATGGGTGTTTATGGAGTTGGAAAAAAATTGCATCGTAACGTGATAGACGAGAATACCCCTCTTATAGCAGACTCTATGTATGGAAAAAGCAAGTTAATGGCGGAAGAGGGATTAAAGAAATTGCAAGATAATTCTTTCAATATCGCCATTGTTCGGCCACCTAGCGTTTATGGTAAGGGATGTAGAGGCGGTTATATTTCAGGTTTTACATCAATTGTAAAAAAACTCCCTATTATTCCTAGCGCATATAATAATGTAAAGCAAAGTTTCATTTACATTGATAACCTTTCAGAGTTAATAAGATTAATAATAGAGAATAATATAAAGGGGACGATGTGCCCACAAGATGATAAAGCAGTAAGTGCCAACGAACTATTAGAAGCAATCTCAAAAGGAATAGGGAAAAAATATCGGTCATCTTCATGGATAGGTATGATTGTAAAAATGTTGGGATTTCTACCTATTGTCACAAAGGCTTATGGAGGTGTCGAATACTCTTGTAGTTTATCTAAGTTAGATGGATATGAATATAATGTTGTATCTTTTGATGAGGGAATAAAAAGAACTGTAAAATAGATGAAGAAAAAGATTTGTTTTGTTGTAGCTGCTCCAATAACTGCCCATGCCTTCTTGAAGGATCATATTAGGGAGTTAAGTCGAATATATGATATTTATCTTACTGCCCCCATACAATCTGAAGAAGATGTTAAAGGTTTATCAATTGCAGGTTGGAAGAGTATAGACATTGAGCGTGGAATATCGCTGATCAAAGACCTTCGAACGGTATGGCAACTCATGCATTATTTCAAAAAAATGAAGTTTGATGCTGTTCATTCAGTAACGCCTAAGGCTGGATTGGTGACGGCATTGGCAGGGAGACTGGTAGGCATAGAGCATCGGACCCATATCTTTACAGGGCAAGTATGGGCAACTCGTAAAGGCATTATGCGAGAATTATTGAAATCTATTGATAAGGTTATCTGCCATTTTGATAATCATATATTCGTGGATGGAAAATCGCAGCGAGCTTTTCTTATTAAAGAAGGTGTTTTGAGGGAGAAACAAGCAGATGTTTTCTGCAATGGTTCTATCGCAGGTGTCAATTCCGAAAGATTTGTGCCAAATAAAGAGGCAAGAGCGGATGAACGAAACAAAATAGGAATTAATGAGGGCATATTAACCTATATTTTCTTGGGTAGACTTAATCATGACAAGGGAATAGGTGAATTATATCAAGCATTTAACACACTGGCGAAGGAGGTTAAAGATGTCTTTCTTCTTTTAGTTGGATTTGATGAAGAAAACTATATTGGAAAGCTTTCCGATTATCCGAATATTAAAGAGGGAGTAAATTTCTATTATTATGGAATAACAAAAGAACCAGAGAAAGTATTGAATGCTGGTGATATTTTTGTTTTGCCTACATATAGAGAAGGGTTCGGATCAAGTGTGTTAGAAGCAGCATGTATCGGGCTACCTTGCATTTGTTCTGACGCATACGGTGTGCTTGATGCTTATATAGATGGGGAGACGGGCTTACAATGTAAAGTTGGTGATGCAGAGTCATTGTATCAATGCATGAAAAAAATGCATGATGACAGAACTCTTGTGAAGCAGATGGGCGAGAAAAGCAGACGACGTGCCCTTAACGACTTTAATGTTAAGCCTATTAGTGCATGCTGGGTAAGTTTTTATAAAACAATGTTAGGATAATGAGTCTACTACATAAAATACTGAACTGGTATTTTAAGAAGGAATCACTTCCTTACTGGTGTCTGTTCCTAGTCGACAGTATCATCATGCTGTGCTCTCTGTTGTTTGCATATTGGTTATTCAATAGGACGCTAAACACCTTTGAGCACAGATTCAGCGTTATGTATTCCACCTTGTTATTTGTGTTGGTAAGTTGGATAGGAGCTCGGATATTTCGTACTTACCTTGGGGTAGTAAGGTATTCTTCATTTGTTGACTTATTGAAGGTCGCTTATGCAAACGGAGCTTCTTTAATCCTTGCATTAGGTGTGGTATTATTGTCGCGTTATCTGGATGTAACCGTTCTGACAGTATTTGGCTATGTAGAGATTGTCGTCGCATTTATGTTAGCCACATTAATGATGTGGGGAGTTAGAATAGTAGTTAAGTCATTACATGACGTGTCTAACTCTGAGAATAGTTCTCTTTTACGAATTCTTATTTATGGAGCAATGACAAGTGGCGTTGGTCTCGCGAAAAATATTAGGAGTCAGAAACCTGCCAAATTTAAGTTATGTGGTTTTATCTCTCATAACAAACGCGCAAAGCATATGACACTTCTAGGGGAGAAGATTTACAATATTGATGATGACATTAAAACGATTATTGAGAGAGAACATATACAAGCAATCCTGGTATCACCGACAAGGTTGTCAAAATTCCAGAAAAATCAAGAGTTCCAAGATCTGCTAATCAAATCTGGAGTTAAAATCTTCATTGCTCAACATGCAAAGGAGACCAACATGAAAGATGGAGATTTGACCGATGAAGATTTTGCTAATATGCAATTGAAAGAAGTGCAGGTTGAGGATCTGCTACCCAGGTCTGAGATTAAGGTTGATATGGAATCTGTAGGAGCCTTGCTGCATGGGAAGAAAGTTCTGATAACAGGTTCTGCAGGTAGTATTGGCTCTGAAATGGTCAGACAGATTGCTGTCTATAAGCCATCGGCCATGATGCTGATTGACCAAGCAGAAACTCCAGAACATGATATTCGTTTGATGATGAAGAAATACTATCCTGAAATTATAGCGGAAACTGTGGTTACTTCAATTTGCCGACAAGACAGGATGGAGTCAATCTTTAATGAGTTTAAGCCTGACTATGTTTTCCATGCAGCTGCCTATAAACACGTGCCGATGATGGAGGATAATCCCTCAGAGGCTGTGCTTAATAATATTCTTGGTACAAAAATCATAGCAGATCTCTCGGTAAAATATGGAGTAAAGAAATTTGTAATGGTATCAACTGATAAAGCTGTGAATCCGACAAACGTAATGGGTTGCTCAAAGCGTATCTGTGAGATTTATGTACAGAGCTTAAATAATGTGCAGAATAGCTGCCAGTTTGTAACAACGAGGTTTGGAAATGTTCTAGGTTCAAATGGATCTGTGATACCTTTGTTCAGGGAGCAAATTAAGAATGGGGGGCCTGTCACGGTTACTGATGAAAAGATAGTTCGTTACTTTATGTTGATACCAGAGGCATGCAAACTAGTCTTGGAAGCAGGAACAAAGGGACATGGAGGTGAAATATTTGTGTTCGATATGGGTAGCCCGGTAAAGATCATAGATTTAGCAAAACGCATGATTGCACTTTCTGGAGCGAAGAATGTTGAAATAGAGATTACAGGGCTTAGAGAAGGTGAAAAGCTGTATGAAGAAGTACTGAATGAGTTGGAAGGCACAAAGCCTTCATTCCATGATAAAATTCGTATAGCCGAAGTCCGTCAGTATGACTATGACCAAATTAAAAGGGAGATCGATGAATTGATTGCTATATCGCACCAGTATAATAACATGGAGACTGTTGCTAAGATGAAAGCTATAGTACCAGAATATAAGAGTAATAATTCGGTGTATGAGCAATTAGATAAATAAGATTGTTTCATAGATCATATCCTGCTATACCATGCTATATACGATTGCCCACATAATAAGAGATAAGCTGGGGGGATTATGGAATCTCATAGAGAGGGTGAATGGAGCCATATTTTTACTGAGATATTATAGGAAACTTAAGGCTCTTGTTTTAAAAGATGTTCCTGATGGCTATAGAATTGTGGCAATTAAAGATGTAGCCACAAAACGAATGGTAGAGTTCTTTAATCATCAACCTAAGGAGGCTTTTATTTTCTTCAAACCTCATGGATTTGATGCAAAGAGTATCAAACGACTACAAAAAAACAGGGCATTTCTTGGGTATGTGTTGATTGACAAATCAAATGGACAGATAGCAGGATATTGTTTTAATAGGTGCTTCTTTCATGGAGTTGGCTATCGTGGCAGGATGGTGGATATTAACTATCGTGGTAAAGGGCTTGGAACGGCTATGAACAAAATCCTAAATGAAGTGGGTTTTGGAATAGGTCTGAGGCTATTTGAAACCGTATCGAAGGATAATGTGGCTTCATATAAATCTGCACTATCTGCCAGTAATGTGAAGGTGGTGAAAGAGATGCCACATAATGAATTGTATCTGGAGATATTACCTGACTAAGGAATGAATATTTATGGTGTTGAAGTGGTTGTTTGATAGAGTGTTATCACTAATAGGGCTGCTATTTCTGTGGCCGGTACTATTGGTGGCTGCTATTTTGATCAAGATAAAAATGCCTGGAGGCCCTGCATTCTTTGTTCAGAAGAGAGTGGGGAAGGACGGAAAGTTGTTTGACTGCCACAAGTTCCGCACGATGACCATGAAGCATAATGGGAGTACGGTATCGGTGGCGGGTGATAGTCGCATCACGCCTTTTGGCGCTACTTTGCGGCATTATAAACTGGATGAGCTGCCAGGGCTATGGGATGTGCTTATAGGTAACATGAGTTTTGTTGGCCCACGCCCTGATGTGCCAGGATATGCAGATGCTTTGGAAGGTGATGATCGGGAAGTGTTGAAACTTCGCCCTGGTATTACAGGACCTGCAACGTTGAAGTACCGACTTGAGG
>JAEEGG010021474.1_pt1 | contig 12817 bp, 10 predicted proteins | sample 9134161 | NCBI WGS metagenome assembly JAEEGG01 (sample SAMN16246543, study PRJNA631951) | gut metagenome | biome: gut microbiome; feature: rumen; material: CR-attached | host: Bos | place: Iran: Karaj | collected 2018-10
TCTCGTCGCGGCCATTTATGCGCTGGTTATCTTTTAGCTCAACCTCCGGCCAATATGGCTCGTGATCGTGAGCGGAGCTGGTTTCGGTGTGGTCGTAAACCCAGCGCTCGATATCGTAATAATATTTTGTACGATACTCTGGTACGCTGACGTAAACCGGCTCTTCTTCGGTGTAGTATTCTGTGCCATATTCGTAGATGGTTTGGGTGATTTCTTCGAAGTAGCCATTACCGAGGTCACGGTAGCCGATTACTTCTTGGTGGCTGCCAGTAATCACTTGGCGTGATTTAGTGACAGTGTCGTAATGGTCAAGAATTCGGCTATAATGATGAATCTCCTGTTGGAAATAGGCAATGCGCCCACCCGTAGGGACCGACCAGTCAGATTCTCGGACAGTACGATATTCTTCGACGACGACATTGCGTTGCCAGTCGACGTCGGTGACAGTGATGTCGCGCTCTTTTGGGATGAAAATATAAATCATTCCAAATATAAGCGCGACGGCAAGTAGGGCGATGCAAACCTTCCCCCAGGGAATATTGGAAACAATTTCCGTCAGGGCTGAGCCGGCATTGTCACTATTGTGTCTTGAAGAGTCTAGATATGGTGTTTGGCGATAGTCGTCTTTGTTGTTGTCATCATCATCTATAGTTCCCGAATAGTGGGGATGATAATTGGCGCCATTTTCATCGAGCGGCACAATTTGATTTTCGCGTTCCGGGTGGAGCTCAAAGTAGTGGCGGTCGCTTTCTTCTTTTGTATGACCGCAATTGCGGCAAACTGGATGATCGGCACGATTATTGCTATCACAATAGCTGCAAACCCAATCTGGGCCAGCAGTGGCGCGGTGATATTCCTCGGTATTTTCCGATACGTAATGTCGGGGTTTACCAGAGCTACCGCGCGGAGTTGGGTGGAAGACTACTCTTTGACCGCGGCTTTTGCCGCAATTTGGACAGCTGAGTTTGCTGCCGTCGATGTCGGTGGAGCCACAGTATTCGCAGTCCCAATATCCCATAAAGATTCTACCCACATGACAAACCCCCTTTGCGCGTAGATTAACAGATGAACGAATTATCAAAGAGCGCGGAATGTAGGGCAGGGAATAAAAAATCCCCCCTTAAAACACCCCTAATATATTAATTATATCAAATTTCTTGCATTTTGTCAAGATGGGGAGGCGTTTGTATCGTGAAATATTTTAGCAAAAAAGCAATGGTAATATTGTTCGGTTTTTATGAAATATTGTATTGGAAAAAGCAATCGTGGAAAAACTACGACCAGAATAATATTTTGTTCGGTTTTATATCTGTTATTGTCGTTATTTTTACACTATATTGTGGAAAACTTTGCAAAATTGGGTCTTGCAAATCTGCAAAAAGTTGCTTAAACTAAGGACAAGTGGAAACAAAATAAACACCACGAAACAAAAATAAAACCAGAAGGACGGTTGGAAAACAACGCAATGAAAAAGAAGATTGAAATCAAAGACCAATCGCGCCATTATCAGATCGTTACCCTAGTAAAGCGCTAACTGGTCTTATTTTTAGTAGCACATTCACATCGTTCGAATCCGGTCATCTAGGAGTTTTGGGCGCGTTTAGGATACGCGAAACCGAATCCGCCCCGTACATTCATGAAATACACACCTCCCAAACATATAACTCCACCTCACACAAATTAAGTCTCTCAACGCTACAATAATGAGTCAGCTATACGCTGGAAGCAATTGTAGTTATCTTAAATGTGTAAAGGATAAAATAAACAACAAAAAACACAAACACCTAAAATTTCTAGATGTTCGGATTCGAACAAGATATAATGAAGAAATGAATGAAGTTCATATTCCAGTATTATTATCGGATGTTTTAGAGTATCTGCAGCCGAAAGAAGGTGAAACATATTTAGACCTCACGGCGGGATATGGTGGGCATGCTGATAAGATTTTGGAAGTAACGCGGAATTATAATGGTACGGTCTTGAATGATCGTGATCAAAATGCAATTGATTTCTTGGAGGCGAAGTACCAAGAGGTGAAGCCGAAATTGATTCATGATGATTTTTATAATACGGCGCTACGATTAGTGGAGAGTGGAAATAGCTTCGATATGATTCTGGCTGACTTTGGCGTTTCTTCACCGCAACTGGATATTACCGAGAGAGGTTTTTCGTTCGCAAAAGAAGCGCGACTAGACATGAGAATGGATGAGTCGCAGGATTTGGACGCATGGACAATAGTTAATAAGTGGAGCGAGCGGAAACTTGCGGAGATTTTTGAGAAATATGCAGAGGAGCACCGCGGTCGTGCAGAGATGCTAGCCCGGGAAATTTGCATGCATCGGCCTATCAACACAACTACTGAGCTCGCCGATTTGATTAAGTCAAAATCACCTTATTCACATACACATCCGGCAACGCGGATATTTCAGGCAATCAGGATCGTCGTGAACGACGAGCTCGGGATTATCGAGCGGACGTTGCCATTAATTCCGAAGTTGCTCAAACCGGGTGGTAGAGTGGCGATAATATCTTTTCATAGCCTCGAGGATCGACTCGTCAAGGAATTTTTCAAGGACGAAAGTAGTATGGGGATTGAGTCGACTTTACGCATTATTACGAAGAAACCAATTGTTGCGGACAACACTGAAAATGCTAACAACCCACGCGCACGAAGCGCTAAGCTGAGGGTGGCCGAGAAGATTTAATCTTGATGGCGCCGCAGCGAGGCAGGGAAGGCGCTATCGATAAAAACATAAAAACAAAAAAGGAGCCACAAATGGCAAAGATCATCGTGACCAACAGGTCTCGCGCACAACAGGTGAAAGTTAACTTTCGCTAATCACTCCCTTCAATTTTGATTTTTATTTTGACCGATAAAAACAATCTTTTTGAAGCAAAACAAACCGACATGCCCCTTTTGACCGGGGGTACCATGAACAGGTGAAGTTTTTGTGGAGTGTGTAAAAAAATTTTGACCTCCTTGGTAGGAGCTGGACGTTTATCTCTTGTCGTCCAGCTACCGCCAAGCCTTGGAATAATAGGGGGACAGTGTGTGGAACAAGAGTGTGGAATATAAAACAAAAACGGAATAATTTTTGATGCCAGCATATAGAGCAAGTTATGCTACTAGGGGATCTTATTCGACGCGAGGTTCTTCCTCGGAGTCTTGGGCGCGGAATCGTAATGCGGTGCGCCATAATCCAAAAGTGACGCTGGGGCCGGTTAGTCACACAATTACAGTTTTTCTATTTGTGTTACTTGTCGGCTTAATTTTCTTGACGCAGAGCGCCAAAGTGACGAATTATGATTTGGCGATTGCAAATACAGATACAGAAATTGCGAATTTAGAGGCGCAACGTGATGCACTGATGGTAGAGAACGCGAAGATTACGGCAGCAGCCGCCAATGAAGACAGTAACGAGGTGGCAGCGGCGATGGTACCAGCGGTCTCGGCAGATTTCGTAAAAGAATAGATGTTATAATATCCTTATGGCTAAACTCGAGCTAAAACAGAGTACTCGGTATATTTTGCTAAGAGTTTTTTTGGTAGCCGTGCTACTGGTTTTTGTAGCGCGTCTTTTTCAAATTCAGATTTTGGATCATCAAAAATATGTAAGTGAAGCCAATTCGATGCGTGTTAAACAACGCGAACTAATTGCGAAGCGCGGGCAAATCTATATGATGTCTGGCGAGAACGAGACGGTGCCCTTAGTGATAAATGAGCGGACCTGGACGATTTTTGTGGATCCAAGTTATGTCGGAGATAAAAATAAGGTGCAGGTAGAACTTGGCAAGATTTTGGATGGGCAGATGATTACGACTTGGGATAAAGTTTGGTCCGACATGAAGAACATGTATGTGGAGGTGGCACGTAATGTTGATTATGATACCGTCTCGGCAGTGAAAGCGGCGAATCTAAAAGGTGTCGGCAAGAAGGAAACTTCGCGGCGGGTGTATCCGTATGGTACGATGGCGGCGCAGGTTGTGGGATTTGTGAACGCTGAGGGTGTTGGAACGGGCATCGAAGGCTCACTCAATAAGCGTTTGACTGGCAAAAATGGCATGCTTAAGACCGTGACGGATGTTAACTCAGTGCCATTATCAATTGGCGATGATAACATCGAAATACCAGCTGAAAATGGCGAAGATATTGTCTTGACGTTAGATGAAAATATTCAACGTAAGGCCGAAAAAGTGATTCAAGCAACTGTAGATGGCAGCAATGGTGCGGCTCGAAGTGCGAGTGTGCTGATTATGAATCCAAATAATGGCCATATCTGGGCGATGGCGAATTATCCGACTTTTAGCCCGGCGGAATACTATAAAGTTACGGATGCGTCATTATTTACGAATCGCACGACAGAATCGGCATATGAGCCAGCGAGCGTTTGCAAGCCGTTTACTTATGCAATGGCAATTAACGAGAAGAAACTTGATCCGACGGACTCCTATTACAACTATGGCTATACTAAAGTTGGCGATCGTATCATGAAGAATGCGACCGGTACGGAGCGCCAGGTGGGTAAGCGGACTTTTTATGAAGCGCTCGACCATTCACTAAATACTGGAAGCATTGAAGCCTTGCGCAGAATCGGTGGCGAAAATATTCCAAAGACAGCACGCACCACTATGTATAATTATCTTTACAATAATTTCGGACTCGGGCACGAGACGGGCGTGGAATTATATGAAGCGACAGGGAAGATTATTAGTCCAGAAGAAGATGAAGGTAACGCAGTGCGTTATGCAAATATGACCTTTGGACAAGGCATGAGTCTCACGATGGTGCAGGTTGCAGCGGGATTTTCTTCGGTAATAAATGGCGGCAAGTATTATCGGCCGACAATTCTTGCCGGCACAATGAAAGACGGTAAATTTATCGAGGATGAACCGAAGGCGGCTCTACACGACGCAATTACGCCGTTAACTAGCGCTACGATGCGGGGAATGTTGAATGAGGTGCGTAGCGTAAATGGCGGTTATGCGGACAAACAGGGGTATAATATAGGAGTAAAGACCGGTACAGCCGAAACTTACGACGAGAGCGGTAAATATACTTCGAATCGTACGGTAGTTGGCGCCATCGGTTTTGGCGGCTCTGCCAAAGAAGGGGCTTTGCCGGAATATGTAATTTTAGTTAGGATTGATGGTAATACTTTGCTATGGGGTGTATCGAACGCGGTGCCAGTTTTTACCGAACTAAGTAATTATATGTTGGATTATTTAAGAATAGAGCCAGTATTATAGAAAGGAAAAAATGTTAGACGATATCAATTCAAATATGGGATACGAGCTAATCTTGGCGCTTGGCTCATTCTTGTTGGCGATGTTTTTGACGCCAATTTATACGAATTTCGCTTATAAACACAAACTATGGAAGCGCCAAAAGAGCGTCGCGGTGACTGGCGAAGAGCTGACCGTGATGAATAAGTTACATAAGGATAAAATTAAGCGTCATTTTCCAACGATGGCAGGCGTGATCATGCTTTTGACAGTGCCAATTGTGTTGCTAGCAACGAATTGTTTGAATCGTGGTCAGACCTGGTTGCCAATTGCGGCTTTTGTGGGTGGCGGCGTAATTGGTTTTATAGATGATTTATTAAACTTGTTCGGTAAAAATGCGGCAGCAGGTTTGCGCGCGCCAGTAAAGTTTGCGATGATTTCAGCACTGGGTCTGTTCCTAGGCTGGTTCTTTGCGTATAAGCTAGGCTGGACGGCCGTAATGGTGCCATATCTAGGCCCAGTTGAGATTGGTATGGTGGGGATGATTGTATTGTTTGCCTTCGCAGTAGTGGCGACTGGCAATGCGGTAAATATTTCTGATGGTCTAGACGGCCTTGCTGGAGGTTTATCGATGCTGGCCTATGGCTCTTATGGCGTGATTGCGTTATTGCAAGAGCAATGGTATTTGGCTGGCTTTTGTTTTATTGTTCTTGGTGCGTTGTTGGCCTACATCTGGTTTAATGTTTATCCGGCACGCTTTATGATGGGCGACACGGGCTCGTTTGCGCTTGGTGCTGGTCTTGGCGTGGTGGCAATGATGACGAATTCGTTCCTATTGCTGCCGATTATTGGTCTCTTGTTTGTAGTCGAGGCGGGTAGTTCGTTAATACAGATTGTGGCAAAGAAGTTTTTCCATAAAAAAGTTTTTATTTCAGCGCCGCTGCATCATCATTTGCAGGCAAAAGGATGGGAAGAGAGTAAAGTCGTAATGCGCTTTTGGATTATTGGCGGCATTACAGCGATGCTTGGTATCTTCTTAGCAATGGGTGGGGGTATCATTCACTAATGAGGAAACACCGACCGGATTTCGTAATTGCATTGATTGTGCTAGGCCTAATGGCGGCTAGTTTGATTATTGTGTATGCAATTGGTCCGCGCGTGGCGCAGGCATTAAATACACAATATGGCACTAGTTATAGTGATACTTATTTCTTGGTGCGTCATGCTATTACGGTAGTTCTTTCAATCGGCGCTTTAGTAGCGGGTTATTTCTTAAAATACGATTTTCTAGCTAAATATGCGAAGAAAATGTTGATCGCGAGTATTATTCTGTGTCTCCTCGTGACGATATTAGGCAAACTTGGCGTAGACGCACTTGTGACTTGCGATAAAGGCGCCTGCCGCTCGTTACGTATCCCGGGAATTGGGATGGGTTTTATGCCGTCGGAGTTATTTAAAGTTTCAGTATTGTTTTATATATCGTGGTTGATTCGTGATCGTAAAGAGAAAAAAGAATTAAATACGCAGAGGTTCTTTATACCTTTGGCGGCAGTAATGTTGGCGGTAGTAGTGTTGCTTGGTTGGTGGGAGAGTGATTTTGGTAGCACGGTGGTAATCATTTTCATGATTTTTGCGATGATGTTTGCGGGTGGAGTAGAACTGATAAATCTTTTGAAGATTATTGGTGTAGCAGTGGCAGTATTTCTAATTTTAATTATTGCGACTCCGTATCGCATGCAACGTATTTTGAGCTATAGTGGCGATGAGGGAAGCGATACGTACCATATTGAGAATGCTCTAATAAGTATGGGTACTGGTGGAGTAATGGGCGTTGGGCTTGGCAACAGTATTCAGTCGACGGGCTACTTGCCAGAGGCTTTGTCGGACTCGATTTTTGCGATTATTTGTGAGACATGGGGCTTTCTTGGTGCCACATTAATCATTCTGGCGATTGCGATTTTGCTTTGGAAAATTCTGAATGTATCGCAGCGCATTAATGATCCGGAGCAGAGACTGTTCTCGGTGGGCGTTTTTGCCTGGATAGTGAGCCATGTTATAATCAACATAGGCGGTATGACAAATTTGCTTCCAATGAAAGGAATCACTTTGCCATTCCTAAGCTACGGCGGTACGAGCATGTTGTTTGTAGCTTTTGCCGTAGGTATCGTTTTACAAATATCTGGATGGACATCAAGGAAAGCGATAGAAGAAAAAAATGAAGATACTAGTAGTCGGCGGGGGCAGCGGAGGACACGTTACTCCAGTCGTAGCAGTCGTTCGTGAAATTTGGAAAGTGCGTCCGCGCGCGAAGATTGAATTTTGGACTGACAAAAAGTACTACAAAAACGCCCGGAAGATTACGATAGAAAACGGGCTTGATTTAAAGATCCGTAAGGTCGTGGCGGGGAAGTTGCGCCGTTATACGAATTTTACATTCATAACGTATTTGCAGAATTTTGATGTCGTACTAAAAAATATTGTCGATTTCTTTAAGACGATTGGCGGTCTATTTCAGAGTTTTTTCCGTTTAGTTGTAAATCGTCCGGATGTTATTTTCTTGAAGGGTGGTTATGTGTGTTTGCCGGTGGGGGTGGTGGCGCATATTTTGCGCATCCCGTACGTAATTCATGACAGTGATGCGGCGCCGGGATTGACAAACCGTGTTCTGTCGAAGCATGCGGCAAAAATAGCAACTGGTATGCCACTCGAATATTACAATTATCCAGAAGACAAGGCGGAATGGACGGGGATTCCGATTAATCCAGAATTTAGCCCAGCTAGTGAGGCGAAACAAAAAAGTCTTAAGAAAGAACTTGGTTTTGATCCAGAAAAACCACTGGTGGTGGTAACCGGCGGTTCGCAGGGCGCGCAACATATTAATGTGTCTTTACGCGAAGTATTGCCGGAAGTGTTAAAAATAACGAGTTTGCTTTTGATTGCTGGTCGTGAACGTTATCCAGAAATGTTGGATTTGAAAGATTATGAAACTTGGGAAGAAGGTGAGCTTAAAACAAACTTTCGTATGATAGAATTTTCGGCGGAGATGTATAAGTTGTTCGGCGCGGCCGATGTAGTTGTATCGCGGGCGGGCGCCTCGACAATGACTGAGCTTTCAAGCATGGCAAAGGCGGTAATCATGATTCCGAACGAAAAGTTGCCTGGTTATCATCAAGTAAAAAATGCGGCGGCATACGAAAAAGCAAATGCGGCTGTGGTGGTGCCGGACGATAAAATGTTTGAAGAACCAGAGCTCTTATATAAGGCAATTAAACGTTTGATTAATCATCCAGAAGAACGCGAAGAAATATCAAATAATTTGAAAAAGTTTTCAAAGGATAATGCCGCCGAGAGTTTGGCGCAAACAATTATTTCCGTCGCGAAAGAAGAGAAGTAGTAATTTGACATCTTAACCTAAGCGTGATAAACTAGGAGCACTGGTCACGTCGTCTAGTGGTTAGGACTCCAGGTTTTCATCCTGGCAATCGTGGGTTCGATTCCCACCGTGATCACCATATTTGAAGTTAAAAATGCCCGTCTGGGCATTTTTTCTACGCTTTTAATTAGCAAATTCATTGTGTTTTGGTAAATAAACCATTTATGCTTTTAAGTGATGCAATGGTATAATTTTAGGTATGAGCAAACTATTTAAACGTACTAAAATCTTAGCGACGGTTGGCCCGTCGGTCTTTGGGGAAGAGAAACTCAAAGCATTAGTGTACGCGGGCGTAAATGGTTTCCGTCTGAATTTCAGCCACGGTACTTATGACGAGCGCGACGAACAAATCTGTATTATCCGTAAATATGCCGCAGAGCGTGGTAAATCTGTTGCGATTGTGCAGGATTTACAAGGTCCAAAAATTCGTCTTGGCGAAATTCAGAATAATCACATGGACTTAAAGAAGGGCGATGAGCTAATTCTAGATTATGCCGTGAAAGAGCATGATGGTAGTAAGCGTTTGCCAGTTCAATATAACTTGGCCGAGAAGGTAAAAGTCGGTGAGCCGATTTTCCTATTCGATGGTAAAATTCGCACAATCGTCAAAGAAATTGTTTCTAGCACAGCTATTAAGATCGAGGTCGAAAATGACGGCTTTATCATGAGTAAGAAGGGTATCAATTTGCCAGATACAGACATGGGTGGCGATATTATTACTGAAAAAGATTTGGCGGATATTGAGTTTGGTGCAAGTCGCGACTTCGATTATGTGGCAATGAGCTTTATTCAGAGCGCAGAAGATATCGATAAATTGCGCCAGATTTTGGTTTCGCATGGTTCGAATGCGCAAATAATTGCGAAGATTGAAACCAAGAAGGCTATCGAAAGCGACGAAAAAATGGAGGAAATCGTCAAAGCTACGGATGGTATTATGATTGCGCGCGGTGATATGGCAATTGAGGCCGGCGCGGAAGTTGTGCCAATTGTTCAGCGCAAATTGATTGCACTTTGTCGCCAATATTCTAAGCTAGTGATTGTCGCAACACAGATGATGTCGAGCATGGTGACGGAACCAGAGCCGACGCGTGCGGAAGTGTCAGATGTTGCAACGGCGGTATTGCTCGGCGCCGATGCGGTGATGCTTTCTGATGAGACGGCAAATGGCCAATATCCAGTTGAAACCGTGATGGAAATGAAAAAAGTAATTCTTTATACGCAGGATCATTCTAAGATTTTACCACTCGATAAAGAAACGACCGGCAACTACAAGAACTACGATGCGATTTCGCGCGCGGTGGTGAAATTGGCGGAGCAGATTGATGCGGATTTGATTGTGGCTGCAACAAAGACGGGCGCTACCGCAGAAGCGATTGCCGCGCAGCGTCCAAATATTCCGATGGTGTCTGTGACGAGCGATCCACGCGTGGCTGGCCAGTTAGCTTTAACATATGCAAACTCGGCGATTGTGCGTGAATATGATGAGAATTATGCTATCGATGCAGCGCAAGATTTGAAGACTTCCGGCTATCTAAAGGTTCCGGAGGGGAAGGATTATCTTACGGTAGTATTAGTGTCTGGTCTACGCGATGAAAAAGCCGGCACAAATCAAATTCAAATTCGTAGGATTTAATTATTAAAAATAGGAGGCAAAATGGAATTTCGTAAGAGAACTGTCCGCGATGTCGACGTAACGGGGAAGATTGTCCTAGTGCGCGTCGATTATAATGTGCCGATGAAAGACGGTAAAGTCGTGGAAGATATGCGTATTCGCGCAAGTTTACCAACGATTAATTATTTACTAGATAATGGTGCGCGCAAAATTGTATTAATCTCGCACCTTGGTCGTCCGGATGGGGAAGTGAAGCCGGAGTTCTCGCTCGAGGCTGCTGCTGGTCAACTTTCCGCCCTGCTGCCAGAGAAGTTCGTGACATTTATTAATGAGACGACTGGGACAAAGGTGAAAAACGCCGTAAATATCTTGCCGGATGGCGGCATTATTATGCTTGAGAACTTACGTTTCTCGCCAGCTGAGGAGGAGAACTCTGAAGACTTTGCGCGCGAGATTGTGGAAGCGACTGGCGCAGAATTATTCGTCCAGGACGGTTTTGCGGTAATTCATCGTGCACATGCGTCTACGGATGCGATTGCGCGTATTTTGCCAGCCGTGGCGGGCTTCTTGGTTGAGAAGGAAGTTTCGAGCCTTGAGGGCGCAATTACGGACCCAGAACATCCGCTGTTGGTTATTATTGGCGGCGCCAAGGTTGAAGATAAAGCTCCGATGATCGAGAAATTCTTGCCGATTGCGGATAAGATTGCCGTTGGCGGTAAGATTGCGGCCGATGGCTATAATGCGACCGACGATAGAATTTATGTCGCAGAAGATTTTGCCGAAGATGAAAATGGCGCAAGGCTTGATATTGGCGATAAAAGTACCGATAAGATTATTGAGATGATTAATGAAGCTAAGACAATTGTCTGGAATGGTACACTTGGCATGGTTGAGGACGAACGTTTCGCAAAGAGCTCGCTTTTGATCGCTGAAGCAATTGGCAGGTCTGATGCAATGACAATTGTAGGCGGCGGTGATACGACCGGCTTTGTCGAGAGTGTCTTGAAGGATGAACCAGGCTTAACCTTTAGCCTCGTCTCAACGGGTGGCGGCGCAAGTCTAGAGTTATTGTCCGGTAAAGAATTACCTGGATTTGAGGTGCTTAGGAATCGCTAGAAATGGCGCTATTTAGCAAACGTAAGGCCGCAGAAGAGCCGCAAGAGCCAGAAAGACGTCGTAAAACGTCCGACGAGAGTTTTCGCGTTGGGCGGACGTTGGCTGGCGATGCTCAAAAAACGCGCGAAGATAAAATGGAGCGTGCTGCGGATCGACGCCGTCGTAAAGCGAAAGACATTGCGACGGTGGTCGGCGTTTTGCTAATAATACTCGTATTAATAATTGTGGTTGCGAATTATGTCTCTGAAGTAATTCGTGAACGTGAAGAATCGATGCGGCCAGCGGTTGAGCTTGAGCCGACGGTTTCGATAATTGACGAAAATGCCGGCGAGAACATAAGTAAACGTACGAAGACTTTTGTAGCGCGTCTTGAGGACGATGTGAAGGAACAAGGTCTTGAGTTAGACCATGTAGTGCTGCCGTATCAGAAGGTGCGCGAGATCGATGTCTATATAAAGGACCATTCGGAATATTATAAGATGTCACTAGATCGTAGCAGCGCCGTACAGGCGGAAGATATGTCCCGGATGGTATTATATCTTGGACAAAAAGAGATTGTGCCAACATATGTCGATTTGCGCGTAGAGGGGAAGGCGTACTACAAATAAAGCCGAACATGGCGGGATGAGGGTGCGTGCCCTATTAGTTCCCTAAGTGTTCGGTTTTTGTTCGGTTAGTTGGAGGGTGATGTTGGGAAGGGTGGGGGAGTCTTTCGTGGCGCGATATTTACGGAATCGGTTTTAAAGGGGTAGGGGAGTGACGAGAAACTGAAACCATGAAGAAGTCAAATAACAGAGATTTCACGGGCGGATAATATCAAGGGAATGTTGTGAAATATGTTATAATATGTAAATTTACAGATAAGAAGCTGGTTTTGTGGCTGGCATAAAGTCAAATTTTGGACCAGAATTTGCGCTTCTGGCTAGTACTTCTGAGCGCTTCTGGCGAAAGTGCTCGCCGTATTTTAATCTTTGGTTTTACTAGTAAAAACAAATTGGCTAGCAAAACAATATCTTTTAGAAGGGCTGATTTCTAGTAGTGCTGTACTGGAAATAGTATGCGCGCCGATTGTTTATATAGCCGGCTTTATAATATATATAAGTCGTAAAATATGCATTGTGCGACATTGAAAATATAGCGAAAAGTCGATTATACACTCGTCTCATTTTGGCGTGTTTTTCCGGCTTGGCCGCATAGTTCTTCTAATTGTGCCCTATTTTGCGTTGCTAGCGCTATTTGCGCTTCTAGACATGTTCTTATGCGTCTTTTGCGCTTTCGATTATTCTGCGCGATTCTGTGACGTCGTTTGTGATTTTCGTTAAATAACAGAGGTAGACATGGCCTATAACAGGGGTAGAATAGGGGGCATATTTTATGAAACAGGGGTAGGGGAGATGGGCGGATTTGCGCTTCCCCTGCTCCGCCGTCGATTT
>JAEEGG010021477.1_pt1 | contig 12816 bp, 8 predicted proteins | sample 9134161 | NCBI WGS metagenome assembly JAEEGG01 (sample SAMN16246543, study PRJNA631951) | gut metagenome | biome: gut microbiome; feature: rumen; material: CR-attached | host: Bos | place: Iran: Karaj | collected 2018-10
CCATGCTGCAAAGGTACGCAAAACATTTGAATCACGCAAACGTTTACGTTATTTTTTTACATCCAACTGACACATTTCAGCCAAAAACTCACTACCTTTGCACCCAGAATGAGTAATGAATAGTTGATAATAAGTTAGTTAGTACACCGGGACTGTCGTGATGACACTCCCGGTTTATTTTTATCAGAAAGTCATACGAAACGTGAAACGTATGCCACGTTTATGGGCTGTCGGCAGGTGGTTGTAGTTCAGGCGCCGCGCATATTCTATCTGCAAGAGTTTAAAGATATTATGTATGCCGACGGACAGTTCCCAGTAAGGTTTTTCGCCATCGAGCATATAGCTGCCTACGGGCAGCGGCTGCTGGTTCTTCGCCGACAGAGTGCCCCAGAGACAGCGCACGGCCAGCCACTCGCGCCACTTCAGCCGACGGATGAGTGGCAGGCGGTTGAAGAGTTTGCCGTTCATGTCCCAGTTGACCATCGCCGAGGCATAGCGGTCGGTGAGGAACTCCATGTTGTTGATGAGTGAGAAGGTGTTCTCGGAGAGGATGTACGACAGGTTGGCCTCGGGCATGAGGAGCAGCATATAGGGCACGCTGTTCCACTGTACGGCACCCCGCAGGCGACAGTCGACCTTCCCCCACCCTGCACCGAGCCAGAAGCGCTTGTAGATGATAGCATCGGACACATGGAAGCTGTAATCGCCACCCAGAACCTTTTCCAGACCGACAGTGTGGCCGAGGGTGAAGACCGGCGCATCGAGGTTGACGGTGGTGCGCCGCTGTTTCGTGTTGATATAGGTCTCGCCTGGCGCATAGCGCAGTTCGGCACGCAGCTCTGTGGTACGGAAGGGCTCGAAGTCGATGTCGCCTGCCGGAGCGTCGTGCTCGGCCTTGGCACTGAGGGTGGTCTTCACGCCATTATACGTCTCGTATTCGAAGCTGAGCTGCTGGCGGTTGTAGAACATCATACGTTCGACGTCGGCCCATTTGAAGGACACGAAGACATTGTCCTTGTCGGTATCGAGGAACTTGTCGGTAGGTGCCATGACATCGTAGGTCGACGAGAAGGTCAGCGTACGCTTGGGGAACTCACGCGGCAGGTAGTCCTTCTTGTTCAGCGACCAGATGACATCACCCCGGTAGTAGTTCTTGTTGGACTTCCAGCCGTGGGCGACGTAGCCACTGAAGAAGAGGTTTGAGTCGAGGTTGGCCGTAGACTGTGCAGAGAGACGGGTGCGCAGACCATCGATGTAGTTGGTGGTGAACATCGTGTTGACGGGGCCTATGTCAATCTTGCTGGGGTGCTTGGTGCGCGTCTCGACGAAGTTCTCTATCAAGGCTTTCAGTCCGAAAATGATATACTTAAAACCTTTTATCTGCTGGATGCCCCGCACGAAGGCGTCCATCGAGTTCTCGCTCTTGGTGAGCTCCACCTGGCGGTACTGCTGCCAGAAGTCGTCGTTACGCATCATGGCGTTGGCCTCGCGTACCTCTTTCTTCTTACCCTTGAAGAGCTGCCGTGACAACGGGTCGAAGGCGAAGTCGGTGAGACGGGTGTTGCGGATGACAGCAAACGACTCCATATAGCTTGCCCATCGCAGTTCGGTGAACATATCGTCGGCAGTGAGCACCCACGAGCCATCGTCGGTCTTGCCAAACTCCTGCGTCAGCTTCATGCCCGAAACGAAGTTGACATCGCTGTTCGGCGGTATGGTCATCGTACAGCGCCGCACCTGATAGGACGAGTCGGCCAGGATGTAGAGTTCGCCCCGGAAGCCGAAGTCCTGCTGGTTGTTGGGCAGGAACGACAGGTGATAGCACATATCGTTGGCGACGGCAACGGTATCCTCGATATAATAGCGGTAGAAGGCGATGGCATCCTTACCGATAGGTGAGGTGAAGGGATGCTGCAACAGGCGTATGCGGTCGTCGTAGATGTTGACATCGGTAAAGATGTCCTTCAGCACGGTGTTCAGGATGTCGCCCGTCTGTATGAGGTCGTTGACGCCCGACGTGTTGACACCCATGATGATGGTACGCTCGTCATGAGGCTCACGGCGGTAGAGCTTCTTCAGCACCGTCTCCTCGACGGAGACAGGCAGGATGAGCCGATTATTGTAGGGACAGAACTCCACCTGGTCGATGAGCCACTTCTTGTCCTTGAACCTCGGCTCCATCATACGCTGAGGCGTGATGTCGTTGACGGCCAGGGTGAGTTTCTGATATTTGTTGTACTGGTAGAAGTCGCGATTGGAGAGGTCAGTACGCCGCTTGGCAGCAATCACCTTACGCATCAGTTCGACGGCGGGGTTGTTCTTACGGCTATAACGGCCACGCTTAGCCCTGACATCGACCCCAGACAGCTGTTGCGTGCGGTTGAACCACTTCGTAGTGTCCTTGTCGACATCGGGATTCAGCTGTGCATAAGACGGTATGCACAGCAGTAACAAGAAAGGCAGGATGACGTACTTAGTCCAACTCTTCATCAGCCTCGTAGCCACCCATCTCGCGGAGGGCGTTCTTGAGCATGGTGTACTGCTGGTAGAGGTTGTTGACCGCCTCCTCGCCAACAGTATAGTCGTGCATCGGCGACTTCAGGAAGAAGCTGAGGAAGCGCTGTGTACCATAGCGTCCGGCACGTGCGGCGAGGTCGATGAGCAGACAGAGGTCGAGACAGACGGGAGCTGCCAGGATGCTGTCGCGACAGAGGAAGTTGATCTTCACCTGCATGGGATATCCCAGCCAGCCCACGATGTCGATATTGTCCCACGACTCCTTATTGTCGCCACGTGGCGGGTAGTAGTTGATACGCACCTTATGGTAGTAGTCGGTATAGAGGTCGGGCTGGTCGTCAGCCTTGAGGATGGTCTCCAGCGTCGACAGCTTAGACACCTCCTTCGTATGGAAGTTCTGAGGTTCGTCGAGCACAAGACCATCGCGATTGCCGAGGATGTTCGTCGAGAACCAGCCGCTGAGTCCTAAGCAGCGGGTGCCGATGATTGGGGCAAAGCCCGACTTGACCAGCGTCTGACCCGTCTTGAAGTCCTTGCCGGCGATAGGCAGCCGCTGGCGTTCGGCCAGCTCCCACATAGCAGGGATGTCGACCGTCGTATTAGGAGCACCCATGATGAAGGGAGCGCCCTCGGTGAGCGCTGCGTAGGCATAGCACATAGAGGGAGCCACGTGCTCGCGGTCGTCGGCCTTCATGGCGGCCTCCAAGTCGGCCAGGCGGTAGTGTACCTGCTCGTCGACAGGGACATAGATTTCGGTAGAGGCAGCCCAGAGCACCACAATACGGGCGCAACCGTTCTGCTGCTTAAAGTCGCGGATATCCTTTTTCAGGGCCTCCACCATCTCCCAGCGCGTGGCACAGTCCTTGACGTTGTCACCAGAAAGACGCTTGGCATAGTTATGGTCGAAGGCGGCCTTCATAGGCACTATCTGTTCCAGCTCTTCGCGGACAGGGTCGATGTCTTTCTGCTGAAGCACCTCGGCATAGACAGCACTCTGGTAGGCATTCTGCGGGTAGACATCCCAACAGCCGAAGACACAGTCGTCGAGACTGGCCATAGGGACAATCTCGCTATATTTCAGATATTTCTTCTGTTCGCCCTTGCCGACACGAATCTTGTCGTACTGCGTCATCGAGCCAATAGGCTTTGCCAGTCCCTTACGGGTCAAGAGGACACCTGTCATGAAAGTGGTGGCAACAGCACCGTTGCCTACAATAAGAATTCCCAACCGGCCATTGGCCGGCTTTATCCCATTTTTTTCCATTGCTATAGTCAATTTGGTGCAAAGGTAGCTAAAAAAAACTTAAACAGCACACGTTCCCCTCGTTTTTTATATTATTTTTACTCTACCAGCCTCTCGGTGAGTCGTGCGCACAGCGTCTCATGGGTGCGGTGCATATAGATATACATCAGGTTCATCACAATAACTTCCACCAGCAGGTAAACCCACGGACAGCCTAACAGCGCCGTGACAAACAGGGTGTAGGCCCGCAGGTTGTGCGTCAGCAGGTTGGTGAACTTCATCAACGGACGGCTGCCTGCTAACAGTTCCTGACGGACAGCCTCATCAGGCTGTTGCTGCCATTTGGCAAAGAACAGCTGGAACTTCGGCGTCCGTCGCTCCTGTCCACGACAGTAGTTGGCATAATTATAATAGTAGGCGCGCGCGAACCACGCCTTACGCGGCAGCGACTCATAGATGTCGCGCTGCTGACGGTAGCTGTTCAGTTCGCTGCCCTCCTCGCCCAAGAGGAAGAAGAGGTGAATCTGACGGTAGTAGTCGGCCAGGGCTGCCTGGGGCGCATGGCTCAGGAAACCCGCCGTATAACACAGCACAAAGCCCCAGACGCCCCATTGGACGTCGAGGCCGGGGATGGTCTGGTCCCAGAGGCGGAAGACGAGTCCCACGTAGATGCAGAAAAACCAGACATCGCTGGCAAAGCCGTCGAGGACACGTCCCAGGAGTGTCTTCTTGCCTGTCAGTCGGGCCATCTGTCCGTCGGTAGAGTCGCAGAAGTTGGCCAGCATCAGCAGTACGACGCCCCAGATGTTATGATACAGGTCAGTATAGTGGAACATCCAGCCCCCTACAGCCCCCAGGAAGATGGAGAGGACGGTGATGACGTTGGGATGGACGCCCAGCTTATTCCAGAACAGTGCGAAGACCAAACCTATAGGGCGCGTGAAATGGACGTCGAGCCACTCTTCGGTGTCTTCGGACTTAAACGATACTTTCAGCAGTTCCTTGAATGATTTTTCCATGTGTTTTTTCGAAATTCGAGGTGCAAAGGTAGGTATTTTGTCCGACAGCGCGTCGTTTTCCTCCTTATTTTTCATTTTTTTAAAATAAATATGTAATTTTGCCCGTTGAATCAATATACGCGAGTATGAAAACGACGGACAGGAATATCATCATGATTACCTCCGGGGGCGTCGGGGCACGGTTTGGTGCCTCCGTTCCCAAGCAGTATGTCGAGATCGACGGGCGTCAGGTCATCTCCTATGTCATCGAGGCTTGCCGCGCGTGTCGGCAGGCCGATGCCATCGTCGTCGTGGCCGACAGCCGTTATCATGACGAACTGGTGAGAAGATATGGTGTCGATGTAGCCGATAGCGGCCCGGAGCTGAATGTCACCAAGCGCCATGGACTCGACTATATCGGTACACACTCGGCGTGCGAGAAGCTGTTGGTGGTTGATGCCGTCCGTCCGACGGTCACAGGAGCGTTGCTCGACAAGTTCTTCACGCTACTCGACGAATACGATGCTGTGGCCTGTGCACGCAAGATTACCGACAGTCTGGGGCGTTACGGCGAGTGGGTCGTCAATCGGGAGGAATACTACACGATGAATGCGCCTGAAGGATTCCGCTTCAGTCTCCTCGACCAGCACTTCCGTGCCGACTCGCCCTTGACGGAGTCGATACAGCAACTGCCGCCGACATCGAAAGTGTATCTTGACTTCGATGCCCCTTATTTCGAAAAACTGACGTATCCAGAGGATTTTGCCCGTCTGCGGATGCTACTCGACGGACGGAAAGCAGGACGCTGAGACTACATGGGGAACTCAAACCAGAACGTCGACCCTTCGCCCAGCGTTGACTCCACGCCAACATCACCACCCATGCTGTAAGCCATCGTGCGGCAGATGCTCAGGCCCAAGCCTGCTCCGGGAATATACTCGTCGACCTTGAAGAAGCGCTCGAAGACACGCTCCTGATGCTCAGGGGCAATGCCCTTACCGGTATCGCGAACCCAGACACGCAGGCGCTTGCCGGTAGGCTCGTCGTAGCCCACAATGATACTACCCTGCACAGTGAACTTGACGGCATTGGCCAGCAGGTGGTTCATCACCTCCGTCATACGGTTCAGGTCAGTCTTCACGTTTATACTGGCCCTGGCAAACATCGTAGACAATTTGACGTCGCCCTGTAATTTCGGTATGAAGACGTCGACCAGCGACTGTAAGGTAGAGTTCAGTTCGAAGGTCGACATGACCAGCTGCTCCTTGCCAGACTCTATCTTCGAGATGTTCATCACATCGTTGATGATGGTCAGCAACTTCTGGTTGTTCTCCTGTATCAGGTTGATCAGTTCACGGCGCTCCTCGTCGCCCTGCACGTCGGGCAACACGCTGGTGAAGCCTATGATAGCGTTCAGCGGCGTGCGTATCTCGTGGCTCATGTTGGCAATGAAGGCCGACTTCAGACGGTCGCTCTCCTCAGCCTTGTTACGGGCTTCCATCAGGGCTGACTCCATAGCCTTACGGTCATCGATACGCATCGACGTACCCACGATGTACTTCGCCTTACCCTCGTCGTTACGGGAAGCCACCGTAGCGTAACTCTCCGTCCAGTAGTAATTGTCGGTGTGGGGCATAGAAACCTGATACACCTCATGATAGTCCTCCACACGACCAGAGCAGAGATCATCAACGGTCTTGATGAGACGCGCCCTGTCGCTTGGAGCAACGACGCTAAGAAGCTCGTCGATAGGCGATTCAGGCGGTGGTATCAAGCAGTCGTCCCTGCCACGGAAATCATTGTCGTAGGTGATGGTACGCGCCTCGGCGTCGATATGCCAAGTACAGAGTTTCATGGCCTTCAGCACAAATTCATACTCCACATTGTGCTTCTGCACCTTCTCCAACTGAGTCAGTTCCGACTCCAGTTCCTTACCCACAAGACGCTGGTAGAAAAACAGCGCGATAAAGGAGAGCAACAGGATACTTCCTATCACCCATATCAGTACTTCCGTACCTATTCCTCCTTGCTGTGCAACCAAAAAGATTTCAATCATCAGCGCAAAATTACACAATTATTTTGAATTTGGAAATAAAATCACAAAATATTTTGCTATTGTCTCGATTTTATTGTAACTTTGCGCTCGAAAAGTCGGCAACAGCCAACTTTTGTACAAGGAAATACGTATTTTTATCTTTAATGGAACAAACATTTGAAATCATCGCCAAGACATTCATGGGCTTAGAGCCTGTATTGGCGAAAGAACTGACCCGGTTGGGGGCTATTGACGTACAGATAGGACGACGCATGGTGTCGTTCAAAGGTGATAAGGAGATGCTGTACCGTGCTAACTTCCAACTACACACTGCTATCAAGATTCTGAAACCCATCCGTCATTTCAAGGCCAAGAGTGCCGACGACGTCTATGAAGAGATCCGCAAGACGGACTGGACGGAGTATTTAGACAACGATAAGACGTTCGCCGTCGACGCTGTCGTCTTCTCCGAGGAGTTCCGCCACTCGAAGTTCGTCAGTTACAAGGTGAAGGATGCCATCGTCGACCAGTTCCGCGAGAAGACGGGCAGCCGTCCCAACATCTCGGTGGCCAACCCCGACATCCGTCTGAACATCCATATCGCCGAGGACAAGTGTACGCTGTCGCTCGACAGCAGCGGTGAGTCGCTGCACCGTCGCGGCTACCGTCAGGAAACGATGGAGGCCCCGCTGAACGAGGTGCTGGCTGCAGGCATGATCCTGATGACAGGCTGGAAGGGCGAGACCGACTTCATCGACCCCATGTGCGGTTCTGGCACACTGCTCATCGAGGCAGCCCTCATCGCCCACAACATGGCGCCGGGCTTGTTCCGCAAGGAATATGCCTTCGAGAAGTGGCCCGACTTCGATGCCGAACTCTTCGACCGCATCTACAATGACTGCGAAGAGAACGAGAACGAGGATGTCAAGTGCCATTTCTATGGTTACGACATCGACCCGAAGGCAGTGAACACCGCCCGTCATAACGTTCAGGCGGCAGGACTGACCAGCAGCATCACCATTGAGCAGCAGGACTTCAAGAATTTCAAGCAACCGGCAGAGAAGAGCATCATCGTGACCAACCCGCCATACGGCGAGCGCATCTCGACGCCCGACCTGTTAGGTACCTACCGTATGATTGGCGAACGCCTGAAGCACGAGTTCACGGGCAATGACGCCTGGGTGCTGAGCTACCGCGAGGAATGCTTCGACCAGATTGGTCTGAAGCCTTCGATCAAGATACCCCTCTACAATGGTTCCTTGGAGTGCGAGTTCCGCAAGTACCAGATGTTTGACGGCAAGATGAAGGTCTTCCGCTCAGAAGGCGGAGCCGTCAAGACCGACGACGAGAAGCGCCAGATGGCCGAAAAGCACCGTTTCAAGAAAAACCGTGAGTTTAAGCAGCGCTTGGAGGAACAGGAACAGAATGAGGATGCCGACATCCGTTCGTTCACCTTCCACCGCCACGATGTCTTCGACAACAAGCGCGGCGGGAAATCCGGGAAATCAGAGTTCCAAGGAAGGTCTGGCAAGGGTGGATTCCAAGGAAAGCCAGGCAAAGGCGGCTTCCAAGGGAAGTCAGGCAAACCTTTTAAGAGACGTAACAGATTTGACGACGATGAAGATTAAGACACTCATCACCCTACTCGCCCTCATCTCACTCCCCATTATGGCTCAGGAAAAGCTTTTCACCCTGGAAGACCTGAACTTCGGCGGCACGAACTACCACAACATGCAGCCCAAGAACATGTGGCTCACATGGTGGGGCGACCAACTGGTGCAGACCGATGTCGAGGAGTGTCATCTCATTGATACGAAGACGGGAAAAAAGACGTTGCTCTTCACCCTCGACGACATCAACAAATGGGCTGAGAGCGACGAAGAAGCCAACCGCTATGTGCGTCACCTGATGAACGCCTCCTTCCCCTACCCTGACAAGCCCTTGGTGGCTGTCGGCAACAAGAAAGCCTTCATCCTCGTGGATTTCAAGGCAAAGAAGGCGGTGTGGCAGGACAGCATCTCAGGTCAGACGGCCAACGACTGGAACAGCGTCTCACGGGCAACGGCCTACGTTGAGGAGAATCAGCTCTGCGTTGTCGACGGTCAGGGCAAAAAGCGCCAGCTGACGACCGACGGCAGCCGCGAGATCGTCTACGGCCAGAGTGTACACCGCAATGAGTTCGGCATCGAGAAGGGCACCTTCTGGAGCCCCGACGGTCAGCGTCTGGCTTTCTACCGCATGGATCAGAGCATGGTGACTGACTACCCACAGGTGAACATCTTCCCACGCTCTGCCGCTTACGAGCCCGACAAATACCCGATGGCAGGCATGACCTCGCACAAGGTGACAGTAGGCGTCTATGACATAGCTACAGACAAGACCGTGTACCTGAAGGCAGGCGACCCTACCGACCGCTATTTCACCACCATCGCGTGGAGCCCCGACTCAAAGACCGTCTATATGTTTGAGTTGAACCGCGGTCAGAACGACTGCCGCCTCGTCAGCTACAACGCCGAGACGGGCGACCGCATAGCCGAGCTTTACCGTGAGACGTCGGACAAGTATGTGGAGCCGCTGCACCCCATCATGTTCCTGCCTTGGGACAATACGAAATTCATCATGCAGAGCCAGCGCGACGGTTATAACCACCTTTATTTATATAATAAGGACGGAAAACTGCTTCGCCAGCTGACCAGTGGGCCGTGGGTGGTCATGGACGTATTAGGCTTCAACAAGAAGCAGAAGAGCATCGTCATCAAGGCCAACAAGGAGCATCCCCTGCACCATCGTCTCTACAGCGTCAGTATGACGGGACTTGTCAAGCAGTTAGAGACGGTGGACGGCGTACATAACGGCGTACTGTCATCGTCAGGCAATCTCCTCATTGACAGATACTCCACGCCAACAAGACCACGCGTTATCGACGTCGTTTCAATGCACAATTCACAATGCACAAGGCAAAATATTTTAGACGCCGACGACCCGTGGGCCGGCTATCAGCAGCCCATCTTCGAGTGCGGCAGCATCAAGGCAGCCGACGGCCAGACCGACCTTTATTATAGAATGGTGAAGCCCGCCGACTTCAACCCTGACAAGAAGTACCCGACGGTGGTCTACGTCTACGGCGGGCCACACGCCAACAACGTGCAGGCTTCCTGGCACTGGGCCAGCCGTCCGTGGGAGACGTATATGGCACAGAAAGGCTATATTGTCTTCATCCTCGACAACCGGGGCAGCCAGCATCGTGGGCGCGACTTCGAGCAGGCCACCTTCCACCAGTTAGGACAGATAGAGATGCAGGACCAAATGAAGGGTGTTGACTACCTGCGCACCCTACCCTATGTCGACATGAACCGTTTAGGCGTCCACGGCTGGTCGTTCGGTGGTTTCATGACCATCTCGCTGATGACCACCTATCCCGACGTCTTCAAGGTAGGCGTGGCAGGCGGTCCCGTCATCGATTGGAAGTGGTACGAGGTGATGTACGGCGAACGCTATATGGGCACACCAGAGAACAATGCCGAGGGCTATGCCAAGACGAGCCTCATCAGCAAGGCAGGCAACCTGAAGGGTAAGCTCCAGATTATCACGGGCTACAACGACAATACCGTCGTACCCCAGCACTGTCTGTCGTTCCTTGATGCCTGCATCAAGGCCGGCACACAGCCCGACTTTTTCGCCTACCCCGGCGAGGAGCACAATATGCGTGGTCATGCCAGCGTCCATCTGCATGAGCGCATCACACAGTATTTTGAGGACTACTTGAAATAATTCATAAGTCCCATAAGACCCATAAGACCCATAAAACAAACGATATGAAAATATTACTTTTAGGCAGCGGCGGCCGCGAGCACGCCTTGGCATGGAAGATTGCCCAGTCAGAGAAGTGTGAGAAACTCTACATTGCCCCAGGCAACGCTGGCACCAGCAATTGTGGAGAGAATGTGGCCATCAAGGCTGACGATTTCGAGGCCATCAAGCAGTTTGTCGTCGACAACAACATCAATATGGTGGTCGTTGGTCCTGAGGACCCGTTGGTAAAGGGTATCTACGACAACCTGAAGCAGGACGAGCGCACGAAGAACATCCCCGTCATCGGCCCATCGAAGGCTGGTGCCGTGCTCGAAGGCTCCAAGGACTTTGCCAAGGCTTTCATGCAGCGCCACAACATCCCCACCGCCCGCTACGAGACATTCGACGGCGAACATCTTCTAGAAGGTCTAGATTTTCTAGAAACTCTAGAGCCCCCCTATGTACTGAAGGCTGACGGTCTGTGTGCTGGCAAGGGTGTTCTCATCCTGCCCACCCTCGACGAGGCCAAGAAAGAGCTGAAGGAGATGCTGAGCGGTATGTTCGGTAACGCCAGCAGCCGTGTCGTCATCGAGGAATTTATGAGCGGCATCGAGTGCTCTGTGTTCGTGCTGACCGACGGTAAGAACTACAAGATTCTGCCTGAGGCCAAGGACTACAAGCGTATCGGCGAGCACGACACCGGTCTGAACACTGGCGGCATGGGTTCTGTCTCACCCGTTCCCTTTGCCACGAAGGAATGGATGCAGAAGGTCGAAGACCGCATCATCCGTCCTACCGTCGAAGGACTGGCTGCCGAAGGCATTGACTACAAAGGTTTTATCTTCTTCGGACTGATTAATCGCACCAATACGCCCAGCGCAGAACCAGAGCCTTACGTTATTGAATACAACTGCCGCATGGGCGACCCAGAGACCGAGACCGTCATGCTGCGCCTGAAGAGCGACATCGTCGACCTGTTCGAAGGTGTGGCTGAGGGCAACCTCGATCAGCACCAGATAGAGTTCGACGAGCGTGCAGCCGTCTGCGTCATGCTCGTCTCCGGCGGCTACCCCGAGGCTTACAAGAAAGGCTATCCCATCACGGGCATCGACCAGGTAGAGGGCAGCATTGTCTTCCACGCCGGTACAGCCTTGAAAGATGGCGAGGTGGTGACCAACGGCGGCCGCGTCATCGCTGTCTCTTCATACGGCGAGGACAAAGCCAAAGCCTTGCAGAAGTCATTCACTGAGGCTCAGAAGATACAGTTTACCGACAAGTACTTCCGTCGCGACATCGGTCAGGACCTGTAAATGAAAATCAAGCGCACACAGAACCGTGTGACCCAAAGCCGTCTTACGCTGCCAACGGTGATGGTATATGCCGTCGCCGTCTGGTTGGCAGGCGGATTGCTACAACAGCAGTTGTGGCCACAGTTGGTATGTTTCCTGCTGTCGACATTTCTGATGGTGGAGTTGAACAACGGCAACGCCCTCATCCGCATCTACAGCCGCGCGGTCTCCAGCAGCTTTGTCATACTGACCTGTGCCGCCAACTTCCTGTTCAGCTCGTTCACCGGTGCCTTTGTCACGCTGTGCTTCATAGCCACCTACATCATGCTGTTCCGCACCTATCAGGACAAGCAGGCAGTAGGTCTGACGTTCTATGCCTTCGTCTGCATAGGTCTGGCAAGTCTGGCCTTTGTCAAGGTGCTATGGATAGCACCTCTGTTGTGGTTCTGCATCTACATCTATCTCTCGTCGCTTAGCTGGCGCACCCTTGCTGCCTCACTCATCGGCATTGTGACACCCTACTGGTTGTTAACCCCCTTCATCATCTACCGCCACCACTTCAGCGAGGCAAAGGAGCACTTCAGCGCACTGATCGACATACAGCCGACAGCAGACTATGGTCATTTGCCCCTCAACCAGTCGCTGACAGCAGCCTTCATAGTCCTGTTAGCGCTGACAGGCATCATCCACTTCTGGCGCAACAGCTCGGCAGACCGTATCCGTATACGACAGCTCTACGGCTTTTTCACCTTTATAACGATGATTACCACGGCAGCGCTCTTCATACTGCCTCAGTACTATGACATCCTGCTACGGCTGCTCATCATCAACACCGTGCCGATGATAGCACACTTCGTGACGCTCACCAGCACCCGCATCACGAACATTGCCTTCTACGTCATCTGCGTCACGGCACTCATCTTGACCGCCATAAACCTATGG
>JAEEGG010021481.1_pt1 | contig 12814 bp, 9 predicted proteins | sample 9134161 | NCBI WGS metagenome assembly JAEEGG01 (sample SAMN16246543, study PRJNA631951) | gut metagenome | biome: gut microbiome; feature: rumen; material: CR-attached | host: Bos | place: Iran: Karaj | collected 2018-10
GATGGTCATGCTTCCGTCCTACAACGCGAAATGGACGGTCCGGTCGAAGTCGTTCCAGTTGCGGAGGTCGAGGGTGAGAGCGGCCTGGTCGTAGACGTTGCTGAACTGGGTGTCCTCGACGGTGCCGTTCTCCCAGACGAGGTCTTTCCAATGGACGAGCGTAAGGCATTCCTTGGCCTCGTCCAGGGTGAGGATGCCGTTATGGGCGGCGAGGTAGGCGCCGGCCGTCTCATAACGCCACCAGCTCCTGCTGTGGGGATTGCCCACGGCCGGGTCCGGCTCGGTGGTGTAGTATTTCTCGGAGAGGAGGTGGTTGGTGACCAGCATATAGGGGGCGCCCTCTTCCTTTCGGACGATCATCGTCTTCCAGCCGTCCTCCTTGTCGAACTCCACGACGGCGCAGTCACCGGTGGCGTCGGCCAACATGTAGTGATAACCGGAGCCCACGGCGGCGTCGTGGCAGACGTCCACCGTCTCCAGCAGGTCAAGCGCCTCCGCGACGGTTGCGCAGCGGTCCAGCCACAGGCGCATGATGATGGTCGTGCCGACGTTGTGCCGTTCGGTGTCCTGCTGCGCGGCCTGCTTGGGAAGGGCCATGATGGAGGTGCAGAGACCTTTTTCGTTCATGCCGTCCACGGGGGCGTAAACGGCCGCGAGGCAGCTCAGCGACGAGAAGAAAGATTCCGGCAGCTTCTCCAGGGAGTATCCGAAATGGGACATGTCGCTGACGGCGATGGAAGCGTAACCCTTCCTGGGACGGGATACGGTCACCAGCGACGGGTTCTTGAAATAGTCGTAGTTGCGGCCGAACCAGAAGCCGGAGCCGTCGGCCTTGGATGCCTGGAAGCTGGTGCAGTTAATCGTCTCCAGTGCGCCGTTCTCGTCGGCCACCTGCGCGCTTTTGATCTTGAGGGGGAGGCCTTTGCCGATGCGCCCGATTACGTAGTCGAGCAGCTCGGCGTTCGTGTCGACATCCTTGGAGATGACGTCGTCCAGATTGTAGGCGGCCTTGTATTCGATTTTGTAGAGGTAAGGATTCCCGTCGACGGATTCGAGGGAGGAGACGGTGCGGATTTCACCGCCCCAGATCAGGACGATGGCAAGGACGATGGCGGCGAGGACGCCGGCGATCCAGAGAAGGGCTTTCTTCATGGCGGTTCAGTTTTCGGTCAAAGATAACTAAAATAATTGATTATCTTTGTGAATAAAACCAATGGTCTGTCCATGAAGAAGAAAAGAGTATTGATTGCGGTCCTGGCGCTGATGGCGCTCGTTCCGGCCTATGCCGTGCTGAACGAGAAGGACCTGGCGCAGACGCTGTCCGTGCTGCGGTACGAACTGCGGTCCGCTTGGCAGGCGTCCGAGGAGCGGGCGGCGCGGACGCGGGGCCGCGGCGAGCGGCAGCACGCCCAGCTCGTGCAGATGATGCAGCGCAGCAACGAACTGTCCCTGATGCTGTACTCCCAGAAGCAGGACTATACGTTCGACATGACTTACGCCCTGAACGAGGTGTCCCGCCAGTATGACGAGTTCGCCTCGCAGAGGCTGCCGTTTGACGACATAATCACCCGCCTGGACATCGACATCGACCGTTACGACCGCCTGATCCATACCCTCAAGCGGCTGCCGCCCGCCCAGCTGATGGCCTACCGCGACAGCACCGGCCAGCTGGTGTACATGGAGGCCGACGCCTGGCGCAACCGGCGCGACTCGCTCCGCCGCCAGCGCGGGGAGATGGCCACCCGCCGCGCCATGGACACCACCGGCCGGACGCGTCCCTTCCGCCTGGACTCGCTGGGGCAGCAGGATCGCGACAGCTGCATCTTCTATGCGGAGAATCTCCTGAGGGCCTCCATCATGCAGAAAGAGCAGCTGGTTCGGGACAGCACGCATTACGCGGAGACCGCCGCACTCCTGAAATCGACCTACGACTATGCCCAACAGCGCTACAAGACGGTTCAGAACCGCATCTTTATCGAGGGGCAGACGCCCTACGGGACGCTCTTGAAGTCCTTCCCGCGCTATTGGCAACAGGCGGTCAGCGACGCCCGTGACAAATACAGTCCCCAGGCGCTCGGCGATGTGAACAGCCAGTGGCGCGGGCCTATGGTCACCGCATTTTCCCTTTTCCTGCTGGTCTATCTGCTTATATCGGGCGTCCTGGGCGTGGCTGTCGTGGCGTTCCTCACCCGGAAGGTCAGCTTCTTCAAGAAAAAACGGTTTACTGATCACCGGTTCGAGATGACCCTGATCGTGGGGGTGGTCATTTTTGCCGTATCCATCATGATTGCCAGCGCGGCGTCGAAACAGAACTTCTTCGCGATGGCGTCCAAACTCCTCGTGGAGTTCGCCTGGATGCTGGCCGCCATCCTCGTCTCTCTGGTCATCCGGCTGGGATGGATGGACAAGGCGACGGGGGAGGAGAAGGCCGAAGCTGTCGATACGGAAGACCCGGCCCAAGAGAAGGTTCGGAAGGGACTCCGTCTGTATGTCCCCATCCTTCTGCTGAGTTTCATCATCATTTCCCTCCGGATCGCCTTCATCCCGAACAGTCTGCTGAACATCATCTTCCCGCCGGTCCTGCTGTTATTCACGGTCTTTCAGGGATGGACCCTGTTCCGGTACCGCAAAGCGCTTCCGTACTGGGACGTGATCTATGGATGGGTTTCCCTGCTCGTTCTGGTGGCTACGACGGTCATCGCTTTCAGAGGGTATGTCCTCCTCGGCGTGCAGCTGCTGATCTGGTGGATCTTCCTGCTGACGATTCTGCAGTCAATCACGGCCGTCTATGACCTTTTGTACATCTATTATGTGCGGCATATCAAGCAGACCAAGCTGCGTTACATCGAAGAGCATCCGAATCTGCCGAACAAAAGCAACGAGGACCTCATCGCCGTGACCTGGCCCCATTCGTTCATCAAGCAAGCCCTGCTTCCTGTCGCCATCGTCCTGGCCATTCCTTTCAGCCTGTACATGGCGTCAAGCGTATTCGATCTGAACGGCGTGTACAAGGAATACTACAATTATCCTTTCCTGAATCTGGAGGGATACATCTCCCTGTCCCTGTCGAAAATCATCATGGTGGTGGTCCTGTTCTTCCTGTTCCGGTATCTGGTCTATGCCGGCAAGGCCGTCTATCGCCTGCTCAAGATCAAGTCCCTCCTGAAGAATTCCAAGGATCGCCTCTTCCATGAGAACCAGGCCAACTTCACGCTGTTTGAGAACGTTATCGCCATTACGCTCTGGGGCGTCTACATCATAACCATCTTCGTCCTCCTGAAGATTCCTACGGCGGCTGTCAAGGTCGTTGCGGCAGGTCTCGCCACCGGTCTCGGTTTCGCCATGAAGGATATCCTGAACAACTTCTTCTACGGAGTTCAGCTCATGTCCGGCCGTGTTCGGGTGGGTGATTTCATCGAATGTGACGGTATCCGGGGCGAGGTGGACAGCATCAACTACCAAAGCACGCAGATCATCGCCTCCGACGGTTCCGTGATGGCCTTTCCGAATGCCAGCCTGTTCAACAAGAACTTCAAGAACTTCACGAAAAACCACTCCTACGAACTCCTGTCCTTCGATGTGGGCGTCAAATACGGGGTTGATGTGGAGAAGGTGCGGTCCATCATCCAGGAAGCGTTGAAGCCGCTTCAGAAGAAGGATAAGTATGGTCGCGACATCGTGGAACCGAAATTCGGAATTCAGGTCCGGTTCAAGGACTTCGGAGACAACAGCGTGAACCTGTCCGTCGTCCAGTACATCACCGTGGAGGAGCACTACAAATATCCGGCGGCGGCTAAGGAAAAGATTTATAATGCCCTGAACGCCAACGGCATCGAAATCCCGTTCCCGCAGCGCGACCTCTACATCAAGTCAATGCCGACGGAGAGCTAGAGTTTCTCCAAAAGCATTTCGAACAGGCGGGGTTTGGCGTAGGCGTCAAGCTCCGCTTCTTCGATCCAGATGTACCCTTCGGGAAGGGAGGGGCGTTCGGAAGGTTCCCAGAGATAGAAATCCGTGAACAGCGTGCGGTGGGTGAGCTGGTGCTTGAATCCTTGGACCACCGGGCGGGCGTCGGCCGGAACGTCCGACACGGCCAGCGGTTCCCACAGCCCCTGCCAGATGTCACCGGGTCCCCGGCGGCGGATGGCGACAAAACCGTCCACTCGCACATATACGTAGGTCAGGTGCCGTTCGACAGGTTTCGCGGCTCCCTGCTTGCAAGGCAGGAGGCCGACACGGTCGGACCGGAAGGCCTGGCAGGACGGCTGCAGCGGACAGGTCAGGCAGGCCGGATTCACCGGCGTGCAGCAGGTGGCGCCGAAGTCCATCATTCCCTGGTTGAAAGCGGCGGGATCGTCCGCCGGCAGCAGACGGCCGGCCAGCGCCGTGAATTCTTTCTTCGCGGCGGTCGTTCCTACCGGCGTCGCGATGCCGAAGTACCGGGCCAGGACCCGGTACACGTTCCCGTCCACGACGGCGGCGGGCAGGCCGAAGGCGATGGAGCCGACGGCGGCCGCCGTATAGTCGCCCACACCCTTCAGGGCGCGGATGCCTTCCAGCGTGTCCGGAAAACCGCCCAGAGCGACGATCTGCTTCGCGGCCGCATGCAGATTCCGGGCGCGGGAGTAGTAGCCGAGCCCCTGCCAGAGCCGCATCACCTCGTCTTCGGGGGCGGCGGCCAGCGCCTCGACGGTGGGGAAGCGCTCCAGGAACCTTTCCCAATAGGCCCGGCCCTGCGCCACGCGTGTCTGCTGGAGAATGATCTCGCTCAGCCAGACGGCATACGGATCCCGGGTCCTCCGCCAGGGGAGGTCCCGCCCGTTTTCGGCGTACCAGTTCAGGATGGTCCGGGTGAAATCCATTTCAGTCACAAAGTTAGCGAATTCCGGGGAAAAATGCGTATCTTGCGAAACTATGAAGTGGGATAAGAACTACATCCGGCGGACTTTCCGCTATTACGCGAATATCTACGACCACATCGACACCGACGACGCGGCGCAGCGCATCAAGAGCGCCATCTGGTTCCGGGGGCCGAACGTCTGGATCCTGGCGTTCTCCATCATCATCGCCTCCGTCGGCCTGAACGTGAACTCGACGGCGGTGATCATCGGCGCGATGCTCATCTCCCCGCTGATGGGGCCGATCATCGGCACGGGCCTCGCCATTGGCACCAATGACGTGGACCTGCTGAAAGTGGCCTTCAAGAACCTGGTGGTGATGGTGCTCATCTCCCTGGCCGCCTCCACCCTCTTTTTCCTGATATCTCCGCTGGACCTGATCAATCCGACCGAACTGGAAGCCCGGACAAGTCCTACCATCTACGATGTCCTCATCGCTTTCTTCGGCGGCCTGGCGGGCATCCTGGAGAACAGCCGCAAGGAGCGGGGGACGACCATCGCGGGCGTCGCCATCGCGACGGCCCTGATGCCGCCCCTGTGCACGGCGGGTTACGGTCTGTCCTGCCTGAACATGCATTTCTTCCTCGGGGCGATGTACCTGTTCATCATCAACGGCGTCTTCATCACCTTGGCTACCTATATCATGGTCAAGTATCTGCGTTTCAAGACGGTCACGGGCATCGCGCCCGCCCTCGCCCTGCAGCGCAGCCGGCTGATGAGCGCCATCATCGCCGTCGTCGTCATCCCCAGCCTGATTTCGGCCGCCGTGATGGTGAAGGACAACAATTTCGAACGGAACGTCGAATCCTTCGTCCGGGAGAACCGGCTGGTCTCCCGTTCCTATATCTACGACTACCGCATTTTCAAGGACCATGGCCGCAAGGTGGAGATTTTCCTGACCGGCGAACCGATGTCTTTTGAGGCCCAGACCGCCTTTTACGCCTCGGCCCGGGAGCATCGCATCAAAGACAGCCAGCTGGTCGTCAAGGAGCACTCCCTGGGCATGACCGGGGAGGAGATGAACGCGATGGTGCGGGAAATCTATGACCGGACGGATCAGGAACTGGCCGAAAAGGAGGCCCGGCTGGACCTGCTGCAGGCCCGCCTGGATTCCCTGACCCGGAAGGTCGAGGCGCTGTCCGCCCCGGAAGAGGAAAAGGAAGATCCGGCTATTTGAAGCTGGAACCGCCCACGAACTCGCGCAGGAGGGACGTGGCGGGAATCTCCTTGTCGGGCACCGGCGTGAAGTAGTGGATGAACTTCAGCAGGCGGTGCGCCTCGGAGAACTCCGGACAGTTTTGCGGCACACTGCGGAGGATGGGCTCCGCATGGTTCTTGAGCACGGCGAATTCGATGAGATAGGCCGAATTGAACATCACGTCGGCCATTTCCTGGTAGGGATAGATCCACTGGTGTTCGGCGCGGCGGACATTCGGCCACTGGCTGATGGACTCCCGCGCCGTGAAGGCGCCTTTGTTGTAGTCGCGGACGATGCGGCGGAGGAGCCGGTTGTCGCTCGTGGGGATGCAGTTGTGGTTGTCCAGCAGGATGCCCGTGAGCGTGTTGATGAAAACCTTGAACTTGGCCGGGGCCGGGATCTTCTCCGTCAGGGCCGGGTTCAGGGCGTGGATGCCCTCGACCAGGAGGATGCTGCCCGGTTCCAGTTTGATTTTCTTCCCGTTGTACTCGCGCAGGCCGGTGACGAAGTTGAATTCGGGAACGTCCACCTCCTCGCCGGCAATCATGCGCATGATGTCCTTCTCCATGAGGGCATGGTCCACGGTCTCGAAGTTGTCGAAGTCGAAGCTGCCGTCGGGGAAGCGCGGGGTGTCCAGCCGGTTCACGAAATAGTCGTCGGTGGACATGGACAGAGGCTTGAGGCCGCAGGCCTTCAGCTGGATGGACAGCCGCTTGCAGAAGGTGGTCTTGCCGGAGGAGGAGGGCCCCGTGATGAGGACGATCTTGACCGGGTCCTCGCTGCGGTAGCGGCGGTCGATCTCTTCGGCGATCTGGACGATCTTCTTTTCCTGCAGGGCTTCCGCAATCTGAATCAGTTCCGTCGCGTGCCCCTGGAGGATGGAATGGTTGACGTCCCCGACCGTGTTCAGCCCCATGATCATGTTCCACCGGAGGTTCTCCTTGAACATCTCATAAGTCTTGGGCTGGTCCGTGAAGGGGGCGAGGACGTCCGGATTCTGCAGGTCCGGCTCCCGCAGGAGGATGCCGTCGTGGTAGGGCTGGATGCCCCAGACGGTCAGGTAGCCGGTGGAGGGGACGAGCTTGCCGTAGTAATAGTCTGAGGTGTCGTCCAGGGTGTAGTAGTCCGTGTAGGCTTCGCCGCTGGTCTCCAGGAGCTTGACCTTGTCGTCATATCCGGATTTCCGGAACTCCTTGATGGCCTTTTCGGTCTGGACGTCGTACCGGTGGAAGGGCAGGTCCTTCGCCACGAGTTCCTTCATCCGCGCTTCCAGGAGCTTGAGGTCGTCACAGGTGAGGTCCGTTCCGTCGGCTTTCCGCAGGTGGCAGAAATAGCCGCCGGAGATGGGATGCTCCATGTACAGCTGGCTGTCCGGGAACACGTCGGTGGCCGCCTTGAACATCAGGAAGCAGAGCGACCGGAAATAGACCCGCCGTCCGCTGTCCTCCCGGACGTCCAGGAATTCGATGTCCTTGTTCTGGTAGACCTTGAACTTGAGGCCCTGGGAAACGTTGTTGACCTTGGCGGAGACGATGGGGTAGGGGCGTTCGAATTCGAAATCCGCCAGCATCTGGACGAGGGAGGTCCCTTCCGGGAATTTCCGGGTGGTACGGGTGTTCTTGCAGTAGACCTGGAGCATGGCTTTATTCCTTGATGGTGGTGGACTTTTCGACGGGGAGGGAGAAGACGATTCCCTGGGCCTCGCCGGACAGGCCGTTCTCCTTGTAGATGGCCTTCATCACCTCGTCCTTGATATCCTTGGGGACCAGGATCATCACCACTTCCTTGTTCGGCTGGACGTTGATGTGGAAGAATTCCTCCGACTCGGGATTGGCCGAGCCGCGGGCGCGGATGATCGTGCCGCCCTGGGCTCCGGCGGAGCGGGCCGCTTCCATCACGTTCGTGGAAAACCCGGCGTTGGCGATGCAGACTACCAGTTCTAACTTTTTTGCTGACATTATGCTTCCTCCTTGACTGTTCGCTTGTCGTTGCTTAAGAATCCGTATGCGAGGGTTCCGATGATGCTGGTCATCGGAATGGTGAATGCGATGCCCTTGTAGGCCTTTCCTTTCTTGAAGGTTTCGTCCAGCAGGTTGATGAGCGGTCCAGACTGATTGGCGCGGATAACGCTGATAATCAGCGATTTGGGCCGATCTGTGAAGCCCAGATAATTCAGAATCAGGTGCGTCGTCCCCTTGGCCGGGGTCGTCAGCTGGAGGTTGGCCTTATGGGACTGGATGAGGCTGGCGAAATAGGCGGCCTTGTCGTTATGCACGACGGCGACCAGCAGCTCCAGTTTCATGGGGGCTATGTTGCGCGTTTCGTCCATAGGTCATTCGAAATAGATGATCTGGTCGTCGGCCGCGGCCAGGATGCGGCGGATGGCGGCATCCTCACGCCGGCGCACGGCCAGGACGGACTTGAATCCGAGGGACTGGATGGTGATGAGCGGAGTCATCGCTACCATCGCCACGACACCGAAGGCGAAATCCAGGACCGCGGCTTCCCCTTGAAGGGTGACACAGGACCCGATGACCAGCGGCAGGATGAAACTCGATGTGAGCGGACCGCTGGCCACGCCGCCCGAGTCGAAGGCGATGGCCGTATAGAGCTTCGGCACGAAAAAGGACAGGCCGAGCGACAGCAGATAGCCCGGAATCAGATAGTAAAGGAGGGAGAACCCGTAGTGGACGCGCAGGACCGACAGGCCGATGGAAACGCCCACGCCTACGGACAGGGCAACCATCATCTGCCGCTTGGACACTTCGCCGCCGGTGATTTCCTCCACCTGGTTGTTGAGGACGTGGACGGCCGGTTCGGCCAGCACGACGACCATGCCCAGGAGGAAAGCGAAGGCAATGAGAAGGATCGGGTTCGCCTCCGCCAGCTGGCTGCCGATCTTGTAACCTATGGGCATGAAGGCCATCGTGACCGCCGAAAGGAAAAGGACCAGACCGATGAAGGTATAGGCGATGCCGAACAGGATCTGGATGATCGTGCTCATCGGAAGCTTCAGGATGGCCGCCTGGAGGATGAAGAAGAAGATGACCACCAGGACCAGGGATTTGCCCACTTCCAGCGCCTTGTCCGCGAAAAGTCCCCGGAATCCTTCTTCCAGGACCGTTTCCATCGAGTAGTCCGGAATGGCGAAGCTCAGGTCTCCCTTCGCAGTCAGGGAAAGCAGGAGCACGGCCGCGACAGGGCCGATGGAGCACAGGGCGATCAGGCCGAAGCTGTTCTCGCTGGCGTTCCGGCCGCCGATGGTCAGGGCGATGCCGACGCCAAGCGCCATGATGAAAGGTACCGTGATGGGACCGGTGGTAACGCCGCCGGAATCGAAGGAAAGCGGAAGGAAGGCTCCTTTCCCGCTCTGGATCAGCAGGGCGACGATGCAGAACAGGAACATGTAGAAGAACAGCAGGATGCTGGTCAGGTCATGGTGGAAGACGATCTTGATGACGGCAAGGAGCAGGAACAGCCCGACGCCGATTCCGACGGTAGTGATCAGGAGCGTCCCGTCCATGACGGCGCCGACCTGACCGGCCAGGACGGATAGGTCCGGCTCAGCGACCGTGATGAGCAGCCCCATCACGAAACTGACGGGAATCAGGATGCCCAGTTTCCGGGATTTGGTAAGACCCTCTCCGATGTACTGTCACATCGGGGTCATGGCCATGTCGGCACCGAGATTGAACAGGCTGATTCCCAGGATGAGGAGGATGGCGGCGCCGGCGAAAACGAAAAGTTCATGCCGGGAAATGTCCACCCACGGGGTCACGGAGAGCAGAAAAACCAGCAGACTGACCGGTACGACCGAGACCAAGGACTCCTTGAGTTTCTCCCGCAAGGATTTCCAGAGGTCTTGAAAGATGGCTGAATTGCTTCCCATACCGCAAATATAGCAAAAACCTGCCTTATCCCGAAGACAATCTGCCCGGTTTTTTGTTATATTTGTACTTGCTAACTACACAATTCCATGAAAAGAGTCATTCCATATTGGGAAAGAGAGGAAGAATGGTCCCAGAATGGGTTCTTCGTCAAGCGGGTGGAGTCCAATCTCCCTGCCGAATTTACGGAGATCCGACGTACTTCGCTGCCATACTTTTCCTTTATGTTCCTGCTGGAAGGTGAGATACTTGCGGACGTCAACGGTGAATCGTGCCTGTGCCGTGGCGGCCAGTTGCTGATGGTTCCTGCGAACGTACCTTTTTCCGTTCATCATTTTTCGAATCTGGTCGGCTATACGGGCGGTTTCTTCCTGTCTGCACTTCGGGATATCTCCTACAGTTTCCTGACCAGCGGCAAGCCGGTCAGGCGCACCTACTGGTTCGACAGCGCCGCCTTCATCGCCCAGATCATGGACCGGATGATTGCCGCGTACGCCCGGGGGGATATCGGATACCTGTCCCGCGCGTTCGACCTGTTCCTCTATTCGATCCCGTCTCCCGGCGAAGCCATGGCCCATCCGCTCGTCAACCGTTTCTTCGAGCTGCTTTTCGAAAGGGATCAGGTATTGGACTCCGTTTCTGGCTATGCGCAGCGTCTGGGCATTTCGCCCAGCTACCTCAACAAGCTTGTCCGCACCCAGACCCGCCACAGTGCCATGGACTGGGTGGAGATTTCCCGGGTCAACTGGGCCAAATCCCTGCTCAAGGACGGCAGCCTGTCCATTGGCGACATCTCCGTTGCCATCGGCGTAGACGATCCGTCCTATTTTACGCGTTTCTTCCGGAAAAGCACGGGAATGACCCCTTCCGAGTTCCGCCGCCGGATGGCACGGAACCCGAAAGAAGGCATAATGTAGGAACCTATCTCACCAGGAATCCCATCGAAGCCAGGAGCACTGCTTCCAGCGCCCCTTCCGTTGTCAGCGTTTCAATCGGGAAACCGAAGGCGACCACGCGGTGGGTGCCGTCGTCGAAGACCGTGGCTGCCGGAATCTGCGTGCCGGTATAACGCAGGATCGTCTGCGCCTTGTCACTGGCCGGTCCGATTCCGTCGGGATTCTCCACCCGGTAGATGCGGTCGCTGAACAGCCGGTTATAGTTCATCGGGTCGGAGAACTGGATGGGAGCCCCGGCTTTCGGGACGACGATGCCCGAGATGTCTCCGAAATTGGTAATCCATTTGTATCCAAGCACTTCCTGGATGAAGGCCCGGGTCTTTTCGCGTTGGGAAGCGTTGACGGGACCGGGATAGACCTGGTCCCAGGCGTCGGTGCCGATGTAGGATCCCGAAATGAGGATGGATCCTCCGGCGGAGGCATATTTCCGCAGGGCATCCTGCAGTGCTGACGGGAAGACGGTGTACCGGTCAGGGACGGCTCCCCGGCCAATCTTCGTGGTCACCTGCTTTCCGCAGATGATGTCCAGGGCGGGATAGGCGGAGGCGTCCAGGGTGGGGAAGGCATCGACACTGGTCGAACTGACTGCGTAGCCTGCGTTCAGCAAGGCTCGCCCGTGCACGGAAGGGAAATCAAAGGTGTTTCCGGCGACGATCCGGCCGGCCCGGTTGGTGAACGACCCGCCGAATCCCGGGTTGTCGTCATCGGTCCAGGGCTTGGTGCGGTCGAACTCGTTCACCTCGCCCACGAAGTTGATTTCCCGGATGTAGGGAACGCCGCTGTCGATATTGTCCATGAAGCCTCCATAGGAGGGCGTGTCGAACCAGGCCGGGGCGGAGATGCGGGTGAAATTGTTGACAATCAGGACCTTCTTGGCGTCATCGCCGGGCGTTCCCACCGCCAGGGTCTCGGACGGGAAACTCTTTCCTCCCTCGTTGTAGGCGACGACGCGGAAACTGTACAACCGGTTCCGATGGAGGGGAACCGTGGTTGTGACGCGGTTTCCGTCGATTGTAACATCCTCCAGGCGTACTCCTTCATTGAAGGCGCCGTTTCCTTCGCGGGTATAAAGGATGTATCCGGTCGGGTTGGCCGTCGGTTCGTCCTTGTCCACGGCGGCTTCCCAGCTCAGGACCGCCTTCGTCCCCCTGACTTCGGCGGAGAACGCTTTTACCGGCAGCGGCTGGACGACATAGGAGCATCCGTACCTGGTGCTGAGGTACTTCAGGATACCTTTGTAGATGGAACGGGAGACCGTGAACCGGAAGGCGGGATCCAGCCCGTATTTCATGTCGGCGAAATTCTGGTGGGAAAGCAGTTCCAGCAGCATGGCAGGGACCGATGTCGTCCTGGATTCGTTATAGGAACGGTCCCAGGTCTGGCGGCGGGTCCATTTGGGTTCGTACTGCTTCCGGATGTCTTCCACGACCTGGGTCTGGACGATATCGGTCAGCAGGCGTCCGTTCATCCGGGACTCTCCGTTCGGGAGCACGTCGCTGTTATCGCAAAGGAGGGTGTAGATGCCCAGGGTACCGACAATGGAATCGTTCGGTGTGACTCCGGCATCGCTGTGGAAGGCGAGGGAGAGGTCGAAGGGCACTTTCCGTCCCGGGGCCGAAGGATTGGTCCGGGAGCCTCCGCCCATATGGGTGACCCAGCGGCCGCGCGAGGCATAGTCACGGGTATAGTCGTTTTCCCATTCGTCGAACAGATGCATGTCCATGCCGGCCCACTGCAGGGAATAGAGGGCGCCTTCGGCAAATGCGGGGTAACCGGAGATCTCACCGCCGCGCTCGACTTTCCCCATTCCTCCGCCGAAACGGACGGCATCGGCGCTGAGGATACCGCTGGCATGGTCTCCGGAGGTCATGCGGA
>JAEEGG010021490.1_pt1 | contig 12811 bp, 9 predicted proteins | sample 9134161 | NCBI WGS metagenome assembly JAEEGG01 (sample SAMN16246543, study PRJNA631951) | gut metagenome | biome: gut microbiome; feature: rumen; material: CR-attached | host: Bos | place: Iran: Karaj | collected 2018-10
TTATCCAATAATTATCACCCATCAAATTCATCTCCGCTCAAATTCGCTGACGGGCTAATGATAATGCAGTTATGCAATCGCGTAAATAACACGGATTGCAGGTACGCTTACTCTCCTAGTAATTTCTATAATATAATAATTGCGACGCTGTTTCTTAATCAGTGTATACAGGTTTATTTATCAATTTAATTTGATCTGCTTTTGCTTATTTATTTTTTTTAATCTAGCAAGTATAATCATAATATATGTTATTTAATTAAGGATCTGTTATGAAAAAGATTACAGCTATAATTAAGCCTTTTAAACTAGATGATGTCAGAGAGTCTTTAAGCTCAAAGGGTATATCAGGAATGACCGTTACTGAAGTTAAAGGTTTTGGTCGTCAGAAGGGCCACACTGAGCTGTATCGCGGTGCAGAATATGTTGTTGATTTTCTTCCTAAATGCAAGCTTGAAATTGTTGTTAAAGATGAAGATGTAGACAGTTGTATTGAGGCAATAACTCAGGGCGCTCATACCGGTAAGATTGGCGATGGCAAGATTTTTGTTACTTCTGTTGACAGAGTTGTTCGTATTCGTACCGGTGAAGAAAACGACGAAGCTATTTAATAATAGGATAGATAGTTATAATCTGTTATGAACTCCTGACTCGTAAAGTATTCAAATTCAGGAAACTTCTGTATTTCCTTCTATAGACAGGTATGAATGTGATTAACCGTATATTTAAAAATTTTTTTATTATGCTGTTATCTTTGTCCTTTTGTGCCTGTTCAACCACACCTCCTAAACAGCCTAAGGATTTATGTGCCATTTTTAAGGAAAAAAAGAACTGGTACAATGATGCTCAGGAGGTGTTTGATAAGCGTAAAGTTCCGATCAATATTCCGATGGCGTTTATCTACCATGAGTCAGGTTATGTTGATGATGCTAGACCTCCTATGAGGTGGTTTCTTTTTATACCATATGGCAGAGGCAGTTCAGCTTATGGTTATCCGCAGGCTCAGGATCCTGTCTGGGATGAGTATGTTGATGAAGAGGGCGGTTTTTTCTCCTCTAGAGATGATTTCGCTGATGCATTGGATTTTGTAAGCTGGTATATATTAAAAACCAACAAAGTCAATGGAGTAAAAATTACTGATGTTTATAATCAGTATTTAAATTACCACGAAGGCTGGGGCGGATTTAAGAAAAAAAGTTATAAAAAGAACAGGTCGCTAATTAAACTGGCAAAAAATGTTGAAAAGACCGCTGGTGAGTATGCCCGCCAGATGCGTAACTGCGATTTATAAGTTAAACTATATCAGGAAATATTGCTGGGAGCGAATGCTAAAATTTTCCGGAACGATAATCTGATGTTAACGCCCGGCACTATACTGTTCACGATGTGTGTATTTTACATTGAATAATTTTTTTCCACATTTGAATTAAGGATGTGAATATTATGTACCAGGATATTGAAAATTCTGATTATGTACCTTTATCAACTATAAAGGATTTTGCTGAAAACAACAGTATTGAAAAGTATCGTAAAATGACTCATGAAATTATCGAGCAGATGCGCAAGGATAAGGTTCCTGAGGATGCTGATTACGAGATCGTTCATTTTTTCTCCACATTAAAATTTGATAATCTTGAAAAATTTGCTGTTGAAGTAAATAACAAATTTGACGATGAAGTAACTATCTTTGAACCAGAAGAATTAACTGATGAGCAGTTTGGCGAAGTATTCTTTGCTGTTGATGTGTCAATTATTTATGACTGTCTTGATGAGGAGGCTATTACTGAAGATATGATTAGTCTTATCAATATCTGCAATCAGTACGAGATTGCCTACGATGGATGGAGTACCGGAGAGGATTCCGATTTGTCATACAACGATTATGTTAAGCAGATTCTGACTGATAAAGAGTGATTACACCCCTGAAGACGAAATTTAACACAGATGTTTATCTGAATGAATGTTCCGGATCTATATCAGATATATTTCATACAGCGTTTCCGTGAAGTATTTTTAATTAGTGATTTGTAAAGGAAAGGATGGCTACTCTCTTTTGAAAGGTCATCCTTTTTTGTTTGTTTAATTTTTTCCTGAATTTTGGTTATGGTTTCTATGATTAATAAGACGGCTGTTTAGTTGTCATGCCTTACGTAGGTACGATCAATGTCCAGTTTCTTTTTAATCAGATTTTTGTCATCGGCAGATAATTTACGATCAAGTTCGTGGTAGTGATTGTCTTTGAGACTTATGCCGTTTACTGAACTTATCAGGATAATATGATCATCGGTAATAATGGCATCCTCCAGATAGCTTGAACTTATCAGTATATCCCTTGGAGTTGTGTCAAAAAGTGATTTGCCGATGGAGTAATCTGTGGTTTTATTGGTTACACCAAGTACCTCCGGAAGAATTGTGGCGGTAATGTCAAATGAGCTGGTAATATGATTGTATTCGCGATGTTCTCTGCCCGGCCAGTGAATAATGAGGGGAATATGTATCTGCGCCCTGGTAAAATTCGAGTTATGTCCGTAATATCCCAGACCGTTATCGTTGAATTCGTTCCCATGGTCTGATGAGAAAATAACGATACTGTTGTTCCATTCACCATTTTCTTTTAAGTAATTTACAAGTTTACCTATGCTGTCATCTATGGCATAGGCAACATTGCGATACAGATTGTGAATTATTCCGGAATCAAAATGGTTATCTATCTGCAGATAGTCAGGTTGTGTCCATGGTGTATTGTACTTCTTGAATTTGGATTCATCATTTTCAATCTGCATTGAATGGAGTTTATCCAGAAAAACAAAGGCAAACTTAGGACGTTCCTGAGGTCCGTTATTTGTCACGTATTTTTTGAAATCATCAACGGCATGTCGATCTTTTTCAGTAACATTGTTTCCTTCTGATGATAAACGCAGGTTATCTACGGATGAAAACACTGTTTTATTGAATTCCGGTTTGTACAACTGGGCTCCGGCAAAGGCCTGAACGCTGTATCCCTGGTGCTGCAGTGCTGTAACTAGAGCTGACGGAGTGCCTGCATTCAGCATGCGGGTCCAGTAGCTTCCTGGTAAACCATAGAAAATTGTAAATACTCCGTTTCGTGTAGCGTTACCGGCAGAAAGATGGTTCTTAAAAACAATGTTTTCTTCTGCGATACCGGCGAGATTCGGCATGACATCTTTGTTAACAGTATCTGCACGGAGACTGTCAACGTATATCATGTATATATTCGGTAACCGGCCGTTTATAAGGAGTCGTTTTTCATTTTTGTAGTTAAGCGGATTAAGGGGATAATTGATAGCGCTTTCTGAAGGTGTTAAATCTATGGCGTCATTATTGGCAAGATTAAGTTTTTTCAATAGCTTGCTTGCGGTAAGAGGATAATAGAACGGGATGATTTCTGATGTTCTGTATATCCGTGATACGTTAGCCTCTTTGCTGTACGCATGCATCAGGTTGCAGCATAAAAGGAGTACTGCTGTTGTTACGGCAGCTGGTTTAATAAGTTTTCTGACTGCGGGACTGGTGATTAATTTAAAGCATCCTGCAATGGTCACAAAAGAGAGGATTAAAAGAAGCAGACAGTAAAAGGCAATTGTTACCCACATTTCAAATGAAAATGTAAATACATCACCGCCGTCATTAATGAACAGGTCTATCATAGAGGCGTTGATGTGAAAACGGTATATGGCAAATACACGGAAATCTGTTACGGCTAAAATGGTTATTACGGTAAAAACCGTAAAGGCGGCCCCAAAGGAGGTTTTTCTCAAACCAAGTATATGAAAAGGATAGAACAGCATGGTATTTACGAGAAATAACAGCAGCGTTGTATTGGTTAGAGAGGCTGCAAAAAAATAGCAGATGCTTAAAAAAGAAGACTGGTTTAAAGGTAAGAAATAAGCCCCCAGAACTGTCAGTATGAAGGCCTCGGCAAAAGATATCAGAAGTGTTAGAGGCATATGTAATATAGTCCGGCATTACGTGAAGAATAATCATTGCACCCAAGGCAAAACAATGATTCTATTCTATAAATGTTGAAAGTTAAAAATATAATAAAAGTTAAAAACATAAATATTTATTTCTGTTGCATATTATAAACTAGAATATTTATAAAAAGAAAAAGATAACGGCCGGAAATAATTCTGCATCGTTTATTTGTATATTAATCTATTCTATTTATAAAATTTTTTAATAACAGGTATATCCGGCTCCTGGACTGTAAAGGAGGTGCTTTGCTGCTGTATTTTTATGTTTGGCCACATTTTTTTGTCAGATGAATCTCTTGAAGGAGTCAGTTGGCAGAGTAAAGGATAGCCTGTTTCCCGCTCTGTACCGGAGTACATCAGGAGAAACAGGCTGAGAATTTTATGAGTTAGAATTCCGGGAGAAACGCAAAGCCGGTTCTAGGAGATTCCTTACTGAAAAACTATTTTAAACCTCCTGCACATACGGAACGGTGATTATAGATAATTTCTGCAGACAGACCGTGAGGCTTAATATTGCTGAGTTTGATGGTACCCCCCTGTTTGATGACTATATTGCGTACAATGGACAGTCCCAGACCGACGTGGGCATCGCTTGTATTTCTAGCCTCATCGAGTCTCATAAACGGGGAAAAAACATCTTTAATTTTTTCTTCCGGAATTCCCGGTCCGTTATCGATTACCTGAATACTAATGGCCTTATCTGTCTCCTTAAAGATAACCTTGACGGCGCTTCCGTATTGAAAGGCATTATCAATGAGATTCTGCAGCAGACGGTGAATATCGGTTGTACTGCAGTAGAAATTCAGTGATCTGCGGAAGTTTCCTTGTTCCTCGTAGGTTAAATCCTTTCCGGTATCGATATAGTTGTTGCAGATGCTTTCAATGAGGCTTGGAAGGTGCAGTTCCCTGGCTTCCTCTGTCTGCTCGTCCCCGCGGGCAAAAAGCAGGGTTGCCTTGACCATTTTAGTCATGGTATCAATGGTCTCTCTCATCTTCTGAGTGTCTTCGCTGTCTTCAAGAAATTCACTTCTGAGACGCAGACTGGTAAGAGGGGTTTTAAGATCATGAGATATTGATGCAAGTATTCTTGTGCGGTCGTCAATGAAGTTAACCAGATTTTCCTGCATTTTGTTAAATGATTTCTGTAAATCCTGAATTTCCTTCGGTCCCTGAATTTCCAAGGGGGCGGTTTTATAGTCGGAACTTATTCTTACCGCCTGATACATGAGTTTCTTAAGTGGTCTGGTTAATCCGGTAACCAACAGGTAAAAGAGCAGGGTGCCTATTACGGTAACAAGAGAAATGCAGTATATGGTTATAGACGACAGACGGGGTAAAAGGGTATCCGGTTCGTACCCTACAAAAGTTAGATAGTAACCGGTTTTCAGTTTGATTGAACCATAGAGGTAAATCTTAGATCTGCGGGGAGGCTGAGCCGGCAGTACCTTATCGTCGAACGGATTATTGTCATTTATACTGGCAACATTATCAAGATGCATGGTCTGGGGCTTTTCAGCATCGACCGGTTCTGGCACTATTTTTCTATTATGATCGAGATAATGAAAATCAGAGATAACAGAGCCTTCTCTCGGGATAACATACTTTTCCGTGCTGATATCGTTGATGGAGTCGGCTCTTATGTAAATTTCCCTGTTTTCATCATTTATTTCACTTTTGATTCGATCCTCATAACCATGATTTCTGTTTTCAGGAATAACCGGATTTGTGGATATATTGGCAAATAAACCGTGAGATATTCTGGTTTTAATGAATTCGTGGTATATGGACGGATCATTGTGGTCTAGAACTCTCACTGTACTGATTATTCGCGTTAGAGTTATACGGTAGTTAGTATCAGCGAGAGACCGTCTCATATCGAGCATGAATACGGTGATGATAATAAGCTGTACAGAAAAAAGAACGACAATAGAGGTGAGTATCAGCCTCCATGTCAGGGTCTGTGGAAATAATTTAGTTATCTTGATCATTGGAAACCTCTGCAATAAAGCAGTAACCTCCGCCCCATACGGTCTTGATTATTTCTGCCGCATTATCATTATCATTCTTCAGCTTCTTGCGTAATCTGCTGATCAGAGTATCAATTGAGCGATCAAACACCTGGGCCTCTCTGCCTCTTGCGAGATCAAGCAGCTGATCTCTTGACAGTGTTTCCTGAGGATGTTGCAGGAAAGTGATTAATAATTCATATTCTGCTGTGGAGAGGGAGATAACGGTATTATCAGCGGTTATAAGTTCTCTTTTTAATACGTCCAGAGTCCAATCATTAAATTTGTAGTATTTAATACTTTTTTTCTTGGTCGTTTCTGATTTTATCTGATTATCTGCTCTCCTAAGAACAGCTTTGATTCGGGCCAGTAATTCACGGGGATTGAAAGGTTTGGTAAGGTAATCGTCAGCTCCCAGTTCAAGACCGATAATACGGTCTGTTTCGCCAATCATTGCAGTCAGCATTATAATAGGAATGTTGTTTCCTTCCTCTCTCAGTCTTCTGCAGATAGAAAGACCGTCCTCTTTCGGCAGCATGATATCCAGAACAATGAGATCAATATGAGTCTCACTCATGATGCTGCGCATTTCCTGACCATCCTGTGCTGTATAGATAGTAAAGCAATGCTGTTCTAAAAAACGTTTAATAAGATCACGGATGTCTGCGTGATCATCAACTACGAGAATATTAACTGATTCTGTCATTACCATTTTTCCATATGTGCGCAATAATAAGTCTTAATTTTTTCTGGACGGCTCTGGTTCCGTTTAAATTAAGAAGTTTTTCCAGGGCCTGTTTTTGATTCATACCGTGCGATAAAAATAATTCTAAAGCAATGTTTTCATCATTGGACAGTTCAGAGCCGTGATTTGTTTCATTTTTACGGTTTTCTCCACGATCTGTGCCCTGTCCTTTATTGAGGGGTGCGGTTCCTTCTGATTGTTCGTTATCAGTCAGGTTCCGTTGACTATTACCGTGTTCGATGAGGCTGCTATTCTTAAATGCCTTGTGAATACAGTGTATCTCCCAAAGACTGTGTAGCAGACTGTGGTTTCCTTCCGCAATGGAGGTAATTACCTCGCGGATATGCTTTTTAAGCCAGTATGCGTCGGGGTAGCTATAATCCTCCGGACTGCAGCATGATTGACCGGCCACTTCATTATCAATACCCGTGAATTGACTATGCGGGATTTTATCATAATCATCATCTGTAACTGCCGAAAGGAATTCAGGTATTGGAGAAAGTCCGCAGAATGATGCAGCTTTATGAAGATCACAGCGACATAAATCCGAGAGAATTTCTGTCTCGACTGTTAAATTCATACTGGATATGATAAACGGTAGTTTAAGCCTGAACAAATAGGCTGCGTTGAGCAGTAATTTTTCTGACGGTTTCAGTTTTTTATAACTAGCTGTTTTTTTCTCCTGATGGTATTTATCCATGTTGTTATTCAGGTATTCACGGACATCAGATGTTACTATGATTTTTTCAGAAACATTTTCTGAGACAGCCCCAGAATTGTTCATGTAAATATTATTCTTGGGCAAAGTCTCAACGGTACTCAGCATCATAAGAGATCTTCTGCCACTGGCATTATCCGGCTGTAAACCGAGATTTACGGGGATAAAGTTATTATGCTGCCAGAAAGCAGCGGTACCTTTATTTATGGCAAAGCTTGCTCCGATGTATGATGCTCCTACACAGTAGGCTTTTTCTCTTATTCTGGACAGAATACCTGAGGCAACTCCTTTTCGTCTGTATTCCGGAATCACGGCAATTCTTTCAACCCGCAGATATTTATATGCGGCAGCCTCCGTTATTCCGCACTGTGTTATCAGTACCTGAGGACATAAGTTGTTTTTTGGTTGACGGGTGCCGTTCATTATTTCTGCGGTAAGATTGATATCTATCGGTCCCTCAGAAGTGACAACGGCAACGCCTGTCATCAGTATCCGGTGATTTCCTATTCCGTTGCAGGATTGTAGAAATGACAAGAGTTCATTTTCAGTATCTGAATAACGGAGATGAGTTTTTTCAGATATACTATTAATGCATGGAGATGTAATACATGAAGATGCAGGTGATTTTCCATTATTGTCTCTATTATTGTTATTATCATTCAGATACTTTCTGAAAGCATTTTTCTGGCAGTCTGTTACCTGATTCAGTGTGCCGTTACGATGACTCTCCATTGTTTTTAATAAATCTTCGTCCGGAACTTTTATAGCAAAAACAAAAAAAGTCTCCTCCTGCTCAATCCATCTGATTAAATCCTGTAGCGTCTGTTCGTAATGATTATCCTTAAGAAGGCTGTTAATGCTGTTCAGCACAGACTGTCCTGCTACGGTTTTTAGGAGTTCCCGTCCGCTAGACGAAAAGTAGATAATGTCAGAGGAATGCACACAATGATTATTGTCTGAGTTTCGGTGGGATTTCATCACAGGTACACTATTAATATTACCGGTTTTAACTATATTAATAGGATGTTTTTGATTGTGTACATGATTGTGGTTAACTATGTGGGTATCAGGTGAATTAAAAAAAATCGTATCAATAATTTCTGCGGCTCTATCATGATGATGACGGTGATGTTTTGACAGATGAAATGACTGAATTTCGTATTTGCCGTAGAGGTAGTTTTTTACCCCCATGGCAGAACCCTCGTAGCCGGAAACGGTGGTCACCAGAATTGTATTTTTAAAATTCTTAAGTATTTTTTCCAGAATGGCCAGAGGGATGGCAGCCGCCTCTTCTATTATTAATAGATCAGTTTTATTAACATATTCACAGTAGTTTTCTATGGTAATATGAAAAATCCCTTTAATGCTTTCGTAAGCAGGAAGCAGTTCACGGGAACCGCCATTCAGTACACCGGGTTTAAACATCTTCTTCACAAGAATATCAACAAGACATCTTGCAGCCGTTGTTTTACCGCTACCGCGATTTCCGTTGAGGTGCAGAATAAAATTTCTCCCTGAAAGGAGTAGTTGCTGCGCATATGTAATAAAAGCCTGCTGCTCATCATCTAAAGAGAAAAAGTCTTTGTCTGTAAGGGACAGGTTTTCATTCCGGGAAGCCCCCTTTAAAGGATGCATGGAAGGAATTTTCTGGGAATGGTTTAACAGAGATTCAACTGTGAATAAGCTAAAAACTCCGGGCAGTGAATAACTTTTAAAAAAGGACTGAAGAATTTGCGGAACCGGGGTTATAACCACAAGTACACCGGTACGGCTGAGACAGCCGAAAAGAGAATAAATCTGGTTGGCATTAAAACGCTCCTGTTTAATGATAACAATATCTCTCGTAACTCCCAGGTATAACTGGAGGTTATTAAGATTTACCGGTACCGGAATGACTCTGTCTGATAAATCATCGTTCTCCAAGGCGCGGATGTCGGCAATTCTGTCATTGGCAAAAAAAAGAATATCCTTACCGGGGTCATAATCAGGTTCATGTGAGGATAATGCGTCAAGTGTTACGGAAAGGATTCTAAAGAGCGATTCTCCGTGGAGGGGGGCGTTTTCAGTGTCAATGAATACTACATGTCTTGATATCATGGTTTGTCCGGTTTTTGGATGGAGAAGAGTTGCCAGGAGTAAAAGAACAAGTAAACCTGTTATTTTGCTATAATGTCTGTATACATGCTGATTATCCGTCCGGCAATTTATGTCTCAGCAGTCCGGAAAACCGGATAAACAGATAAACATAGGCAGCAGTACGTGTAACGTGTAGCAGAGGTTATACCTGACACCTCACAGCAGAACGGAGTCTTTTGCTGTAGAGAAAACGTCTAACGCAGACATAAAGCATTTTATTTTAATAATTCTAGCACAGTGGAAAGTTATAGGAACAGGCAATGAAAAAAGCGGCAATATTTCTAGACAGGGACGGAGTTATCAATGTGGAGAAGGATTATGTTCACACAATTGATGATTTTGAATTTATTGAAGATGTGATTGACGCATTGAAGATTCTTCAGGATAAAGGCTATCTGCTGGTTGTTGTGACAAACCAGTCGGGAATTGCCAGAGGCTATTATACCGAAGATGAGTTTCTAAAGTTAACTGAATGGATGGACTGGTGCCTTATCGACCGGGGGGTCGAACTCGCTGGCATATACTACTGTCCGCACCATCCGACCGCCGGTGTCGGCAAGTACCGTTGTGATTGTGACTGCCGTAAGCCTAAGCCAGGTCTTATTCTTGAAGCTGCAAGGGTTAACAATATCGACTTATCAAAATCAATAATGGTAGGGGATAAAGTTTCTGATGTTGTGTGTGGAAAGGCCGCCGGTATAAAAGAAAATTATCTGGTGCGCACTGGACATGCCCTGACAGAGGAAGATGAAAATCAGGCTACTGCTGTTTATGACGATTTAATGACGCTGGCGAAAAAGCTGCCTGATATTCAGGGGAACGGTGAAATGGTACTGCGCAAAAAGAAAAAGCAGTAACAATATCTGAGTTCCCCCCGGTAATCCGTGGTCAAAATCCGGGAAATGAATTCAGCTTTCGGTACGTTATAGAGAAAAATCCGCGAAAAAAGAAATTTTTCGCGGATTTTTACTATAAAAAGCGGAAAAACATTAAAAAAATCCATATAAATGTAGTGATAGTGTGCATCAAGTCAAAAAATAAACAAAAACGAAAAAAATTAAAAAAATTTTGAAAAAAGTGTTGACGAAAAAAAAATAAGCCTTAAAATGCACATCGTTCGCTAAGCAAAGCGAAAACAAAAAAGTTCTTTAACAACGAATCTAGACAATCTGTGTGGGCACTCGCTAGTACATTGAGCGAAGCAAAAAAAAGCTTAATGAGTGAGTGTCAAGCTAAGAGCAAAGACAGTAATTCAAGAGCTAAAAACTTAACTTTAAAAATTTAAAGTGAAGAGTTTGATCATGGCTCAGATTGAACGCTGGCGGCAGGCTTAATACATGCAAGTCGAACGGTAACATGAGAAAGCTTGCTTTCTTGATGACGAGTGGCGGACGGGTGAGTAATGCCTGGGAAGCTGCCTGAATGAGGGGGATAACACCTGGAAACGGGTGCTAATACCGCGTATACCCTGAGGGGGAAAGACCGGATACGGTCACATTCAGATGCGCCCAGGTGGGATTAGCTAGTTGGTGGGGTAACGGCCTACCAAGGCGACGATCTCTAGCTGGTCTGAGAGGATGATCAGCCACACTGGAACTGAGACACGGTCCAGACTCCTACGGGAGGCAGCAGTAGGGAATATTGCACAATGGGGGGAACCCTGATGCAGCCATGCCGCGTGTGTGAAGAAGGCCTTCGGGTTGTAAAGCACTTTCAGTATGGAGGAAGTTAAGGCAGTTAATAAGTGCCTTGATTGACGTTACATACAGAAGAAGCACCGGCTAACTCCGTGCCAGCAGCCGCGGTAATACGGAGGGTGCGAGCGTTAATCGGAATAACTGGGCGTAAAGAGCTCGTAGGCGGTTAGTCAAGTCAGATGTGAAAGCCCCGGGCTTAACCTGGGAACTGCATTTGAAACTGACGAACTAGAGTACTGTAGAGGGAGGTAGAATTCCAGGTGTAGCGGTGAAATGCGTAGATATCTGGAGGAATACCGGTGGCGAAGGCGGCCTCCTGGACAGAGACTGACGCTGAGGAGCGAAAGCGTGGGGAGCAAACAGGATTAGATACCCTGGTAGTCCACGCCGTAAACGATGTCAATTAGAAGCATGTGGCCAAGAGTTGTGTGTTTCTAAGCTAACGCGATAAATTGACCGCCTGGGGAGTACGGCCGCAAGGTTAAAACTCAAATGAATTGACGGGGGCCCGCACAAGCGGTGGAGCATGTGGTTTAATTCGATGCAACGCGAAGAACCTTACCTGGACTTGACATAGTGAGAACGCTGAAGAGATTTAGCGGTGCCGCAAGGAGCTCACATACAGGTGCTGCATGGCTGTCGTCAGCTCGTGTCGTGAGATGTTGGGTTAAGTCCCGCAACGAGCGCAACCCTTGTTCTTTGTTGCCAGCACGTAAAGGTGGGAACTCAAAGAAGACTGCCGGTGACAAACCGGAGGAAGGCAGGGATGACGTCAAGTCATCATGGCCCTTACGTTCAGGGCTACACACGTGCTACAATGGGTTGTACAGAGGGAAGCGAAGCCGCGAGGTGGAGCGGAACCCAGAAAGCAACTCGTAGTCCGGATTGGAGTCTGCAACTCGACTCCATGAAGTCGGAATCGCTAGTAATCGCGAATCAGAATGTCGCGGTGAATACGTTCCCGGGCCTTGTACACACCGCCCGTCACACCATGGGAGTGAATTGCACCAGAAGTAGTTTGCTTAACCCGCAAGGGAGGGCGATTACCACGGTGTGGTTTATGACTGGGGTGAAGTCGTAACAAGGTAACCATAGGGGAACCTGTGGTTGGATCACCTCCTTAAAAAGAAAGCGAGATGTGATAGATGCAGTGTTCACACAGATTGTTTAGATGAGAAAGAGAACGAAACCGGTAAAACGGAAGGGTGAGGGTCTGTAGCTCAGTTGGTTAGAGCGCACCCCTGATAAGGGTGAGGTCGATAGTTCGATTCTATTCAGACCCACCAGGAAGTTAAGCTGGAAAGGACTGGGGGTATAGCTCAGATGGGAGAGCATCTGCTTTGCACGCAGAGGGTCTGCGGTTCGATCCCGCATACCTCCACCATTAAGCCGAGGTTTTGAAAAAGATGGCATTCGGAAGAGTGTTATGTTTTTCAAGGCTAGACGCCGCGAAGAGATCTTTAACAATTTATCAAGCTGAAATCAAGAAAGAGTTCAAGAACAAGAAAACAAGAGTC
>JAEEGG010021491.1_pt1 | contig 12811 bp, 12 predicted proteins | sample 9134161 | NCBI WGS metagenome assembly JAEEGG01 (sample SAMN16246543, study PRJNA631951) | gut metagenome | biome: gut microbiome; feature: rumen; material: CR-attached | host: Bos | place: Iran: Karaj | collected 2018-10
CTTCCCAGTCGGGAATGTCGGTTTTTTCACCGAGCAGATTCTCCGCCATATAGGCGGCCTTCAGTACTTTCTCGCAGCGCGCGGTCAGCGTAGCGAGGGAATCCCGGTAATAAGCCTGGACGATCGGATCGAGTTTCGGTCCGCGGTTGCAGCCGGCCAGCAGCGTGGCGGCCGTCAGAAACCGGAGAAGTTTTTTCATATAAGCAGATCAGCAAATACACAGGCAGTGACGGCCTCGACCACGGGCGGGACGCGCAGGGCGAAACAGGCGTCGTGCCGGCCGGGAACGCTGTAGTCCACGAGTTCCTGCCGGTCGAAATCGAAGGTCCGTTGCGTCTTCCGGATGCTGGACGTGGGCTTGACGGCAACGCGGAAGACGATGGGGTTGCCGTTGCTCAGGCCGCCGTTGATACCCCCGGCGCCGTTGCGGGCGGTGTGGCCGGCAGCATCGATGATGGGATCGTTGTGTTCGGAGCCTTTCATCCGGGCGGCGGCGAAGCCGTCGCCGAATTCGATGCCGCGAAGGCCCGGAATCGCGAAGATGGCGTGGGCCAGCAGCGATTCGAGCGAATCGAAGAAAGGTTCGCCCAGGCCTACGGGAACGCCGGTGCAACGGCATTCCACGATGCCGCCGAGCGAATCGCCTTCGCGGATGGCATTATCCAGCAGTTTTTGGACGGCTTCGGCATCGGCGGCCGGCGTGCCGCCGATTTCGGTCAGCGCCGCTTCCACGGTCAGCGGCGCGATCAGCTTCTTGGCCACCACGCCGGCCGCGACCAGCGGCAGGGTCATCCGGCCGGAGAACCAGCCGTTGCGCAGCGAGCCGTAGCGGGCCATCGCGACGAAGTCGGCGTGGCCGGGGCGGGGGATGTGCGTGAAGTCGGCGTAGTCGGCATCGCGGTAGTTTCGGTTGGCGAAGGTCAGGGTGAGGGTCCCGTCCTGGGCGCGGCTATCTTCAATTTCGGGGAGATCCGCTTCGATGCGCGGGGTGGTGCCGCGGGCGCCGCTTTTGCGGCGGCGGAGGTCGGCGGTGAAATCGCCGGGCTCCAGCGGCAGCGTGGCGGGGACGCCGTGCAGCGTGACGCCGACGCACGGCGCGTGCGAAGCGCCGAAAATGTCGAGCCGGAACCGTTGGCCGAAACTGTCCATAGGGTTATTTCTTTTTGAGATGGTCGAAATTCTGGAGGAATTCGGGGAAAGACTTGGCCACACAGGCCGTGTCGTCGATTTCCACGGGCCCGTCGGTGCGGAGCGAAGCGACGAGCAGGGCCATGGCCAGGCGGTGGTCGCCGTGCGAGGAGCAGGCGGCGCCTTGCAGGGGGCGGTGTTCGCTGCCGACGATCATCATCTGGTCGCCGGAAACCGTCACTTCCACGCCCAGCTTCCGGAATTCCCCGGCAAACGAGGCGGCGCGGTCGCTTTCCTTGTTGCGGAGGCGTCCGATGCCGGTCAGGGTGCTGGTCCCTTCCGCGAAACAGGCCAGGACGAACAGCGGCGCGAACAGGTCGGGCGCATCGTTGATGTCGAAGCGGAAAGGCGGGATGATGGAGCGGCGGGCGATGATCTCCTTCCGGGCCGGATCGTGCACCAGGTCGGCTCCGCTCTGGCGGAGGAGATCATAGATGACGGCGTCGGCCTGCCGGGAATTCAGGTCCAGTTTGCGGAGCGTGACCTCGCCGGCCACGACGCCGGCCACCAGCAACATCGCGGCCGCGCTCCAGTCGCGTTCCACTTCCAGGCCCAGGACCGGCGTGATGGCCTGATTGGGCTCGATGTACCAGGTGCGGAAGCGGCCGTCGTCGTCCTTGTCGGCGAGTTCCGGGCAGTCATAACCCGTCAGGCCGAAGAACGTGGCGATATAGGTGGTCAGGTTGATGTAGGGTTCGCTGGTCACGTTGTCGATGATGACCGTACTTTCCTGCTCGCATTGCGAGAGGGCGAGCAGCAGGCCCGAGATCATCTGCGACCCTTTCTCGCCCGACACTTCGACCAGGCCGCTGCGGAGCCGGCCGTGGACCTTCACCGGCAGATGGCTCCGGTCGGTGTAGGTGAGGCGCAGGCCCAGCTTACGCAGGGCGGCGCGATGGTCGTCGAGTTTGCGGCGCAGCAGCGTTTTTTCGCCGGTGATCAGGATATCTTCGTCGGCCAGGCCGGCCAGCGGAATGCAGAGGCGGGCCAGCAGGCCGGATTCGCCCACGAACAGGGTGTTGTCGCGCACGCGGAGTCCGTCGCGCAGGATGTTCTGGTGTCCTTCGATGGTCAGCGTCGTGCCGTCGAGGACGACGTCGGCATACAGTGCGCGGGCCACGCCGATGGCGGCCTCCACGTCGGAGCAGAGGGTCACGTCATACAGGCGCGTCGTGCCGCTGGCGAGGGCCGCCAGCAGGATGGCACGCTGCGCGAAGCTCTTGGAGGCGGGGAGGGAAGCCACGCCTTGGAGCAGGATTTCCGAATCCGGCAGCAGATCGTGCCAGCAGGGTTGCCCCGAGGCGGTAGCGTTGCTCCGGGTCGGCGCCACGAAGAGGAAGGGCGCCCCTTTTTCAAAGGCTTCGAAACGCGAAGCGCGGCCGGCTTCGCCCATGGCGAAGGCGAGCAGGCGCTCGGGCTCGAAATGATCGTAGAGGGAAAGCACCGTTTCGGCATCTTCCGCCGAGCGGGCCGTCGTGACGATCTTAATGATGTCGGCACCCTCCTGCCGGGCCTGTTCGGCCACGGCCAGCAGCCGCTGCAGCGTGTCGGTCGAATTGTAGTTGTGGTAGGACACGATGACGCGGCATCCCCGGTTCAAGGCCAGGTTCCGGAGCCAGGTGCGGGAGGCTTCCGGGAAGTCGATCGGGATGTCGACATAGTCGGCGCCCGCGAGAACGGCGGCGGCCAGCATCCGGGCGGCCTCTTCTACCTGAGAGGGTAGGGAGATATGGAAGGTGGCAATCAGCTGTGCCTGCTTTTCCGTGGAAAACAGATCCCGGACGTCGTCTTCGTCGAAGTCGCAGGCATCCAGCCGGACTTCCACGGCGGCGCCTGCCCGCGTGGCGGCCAGAAAGCGGACATATTCCTTGTCGGCCTGTTTCAGGCTGTAACAGATTCTTCCCATACGGTTGCCTGGCCGATTCTTTCGGGAAGCACGAAGCAAAGGGCGCTTCCCGTGCGTTTCTTGTCCTGCGACATCGCGGCACGCAGCTCCGCCTCGGACACGGGCGGCTCGACGGGCAGGCCGACGGCCTGGATGTCGGCGCGGATTTTTTCGGCCGTGGCCGGATCGAGCAAGCCCTTGTCGGCGGCGAGCCGGGCGGCCATCACGATGCCGATGGCCACGGCCTCGCCGTGTTCGTACTGCGTGCTGCATTTTTCGATGGCGTGGCCGAAGGTGTGGCCCAGGTTCAGCAGCCGCCGTACGCCGTGGTCTTCGGGATCCTGCTCCACGAAGTCGCACTTGATCTCACCGGCCCGGCGGACCATCCATTGGGGAACCTTCTCCGGCTCGGGGCCACGGAAGTGGGCGACGGCCTCTTCATAGGCCTTGGCATCGGCCAGCAGGAACGTCTTGAGCATCTCGGCGGCTCCGCACAGGAGTTCCCGGCGGGGTAGGGTCCGGAGAAGATCCGTATCGATATACACGAATTCCGGCTGGCGGAAGGTGCCCACCATATTCTTGTAGCGGTCGAAGTTCACGCCGTTCTTGCCGCCAATGGCGGCGTCGACCTGCGAAAGCAGCGTCGTCGGCACGAATCCGAAGGGAAGCCCGCGTTTATAGACGGAGGCCACGAAGCCGGTGATGTCGGTGGTGATGCCGCCGCCCACGCCCAGGAGCATCGTGTCGCGGCTGGCCTCCAGGGCCAGCAGTTCCGTCACGATGCGCTCCACGGTTGCGAGCGTCTTCTCCGCTTCGGAGGCGTGGATCCAGATGACCGGGCAGTCCCAGGCTTCCACAATGCCGCGGCCGCGGAACCACTCGTCCGCGATCACGACCGTCCCCTTCCGGGGGAACAGGTCGGCTACTTGGCCGTAGGTAAGATTATTTTTCAATGCTGCCGGCTACGATGTTGGCGATGCGGGCGCGGAGCTTGCCGGTGCCGCCCTTGTCGGTCGGGTGTACGCGGTGGGCGAGGAGAACGACGGCCACCTTGTTGTCGAGGTCGATGACGACGGAAGTGCCGGTGTAACCGGTGTGGCAGATGGTCCGCGTCCGGCTCAGCAGGTCGCCGCGCAGGCCAGCCGCGTCGCTGCGGTTGTCCCAACCCAGGGCGCGTCCGATCCATTCGTCATTGTCCGGCGGGACGGTGGCCATCATATCGACGGTCAGCGGGCTGAGGATGCGCTTGCCGTTCACGGCGCCGCCGTTCATCAGGGCCGCGCAGATGACCGACAGGTCTTCGCAGTTCGAGAACACGCCGGCATTGCCGGAGTTGCCGCCGTTGGCCAGGCGGGCCAGCGGATCGTGGACTTCGCCCAGCAGGCAGGTACCGTCGTCCTGCAGCTCGGTGGGAGCCACGAGCGGCATCCATTCCGGGTGGCGTTCTTTCGGCATATAGCCGGTATGCTGGAGGCCGAGTTTGCCGAACACATTCTTCTCGGCATAGTCGCAGAGTTTCTCACCCGTGATGTTCTGCAGGATGTTCTGCACGGTCACGAAGTTGAGGCAGCTGTACATATAGCCGGTCTTCGGCCGGAAATTGCGTTTGATTTCATTGGCGATGTGCCAGATCAGCGAGTCGGGGCTGTTCACGCCGAAGCGCTCGAGATAAGCGTTCGTGGCGATGTACGGTGCCAGACCCGAAGTATGCGTCATCACGTCCTGGACGGTAATGTCCACTTTCCGTCCCGTCTCGGGATCGACCCAGGGCTTGAAGTCCGGAATGTACATATCCACATCATCGCTCAGGCGCACGTAGCCGTTCTCGACCAGCTGCATGAACGAAAGCGTCGTACCCACGCACTTGCTCACCGAAGCCAGGTCAAAGATGGTCTCCGGCGTCATCGGCACCGTGTCGGGCACCACCTGCTTGTTGCCGTAGGCCTTCAGGAAGACAATTTTGTCGTCCCGAACCACGGAGACGACGCAGCCCGGGATATTTCCCTCTTCGATAGCCACCGCCACCTCCCGGTCGATCTGATTGAGCTTTTCGGAGTTCATCCCCATCGATTCCGGGGACACGTGCTTCAGTCCCCCGGACGGGACCGTAGCAGACGAAGAGCAGCCCGCAACGAGTGCGACAACTGCCAATAAAAACAGGATTTTTCTCATAGGTAAGTCGGTTTTCGAAGTCCGTCTTGCAAATATAAGAAAAATCCCCGTTCTTGCGGTATCCTTCCGTCGGCCTGAATGGCCACAGAATGAACCAGCATCCGCGGATTTTCATTCTATGGCCATCAAAAGGGCGATTTGGCCGATTTCGTGGCCACAGAATGGATGTGTGGGCTGATTCTTTCATTCTGTGGCCCTGAGAAGCGGCGTTATCCTGCCTGCTCGATGACGATCAGAGCTTTGTTGTAATAAGGTTTTCCATCGGCCGTCGTTCCGTAATCGCTGATTTCGACGTAGAAAACGAGGTCTTTGCCTGTTTTGTTTTCCTTCGCACTGATGGAATACTCAACCCGGGAAGAGTCAAGGACTTTCCGCTCCACGGAAAAATGATTCGCGGGTAACTGATAGGCGTCACCGAAACTCGTAATAAACGAATCGTTCATAATACGCCCCTCGCCTTTCGGATAGCCGGCCCCAATCACTACGACACCGCCGTCTTTTCCCACAGTATTCACCGAAACCTCCATGCCTGACGGCAAATACTGATTGTCGGGCGAATCCGGAACCAATGGAAGAATTCCAAACCTATAAGAGCGCAACATAGCCAAAGCTTCAGAAGAGTCGCCAGGGTTATTATTGTCTGGAGAAGTCGACAATAAATCGATAATCAAAGAATCCGGAATGCTGTCGTACTCAGATCCTTCCCGTTCCATACATCCAGCCAGGATAAAGGACACAGTAAGCAATAAAGCAAAAGAGAGTTTCATTTTTCAAACATTTTTATAGTAGATGCAAAAACAAGTGGAAATGTTGAGGTAGTCCCATCCGATATACATAAACTGAAGCTTTCATAAGCATTGTTTTCAGATAATCAAAGTTATGGGTATAACGGTGGGAGGCAATGAAAAAAAACCTCTCATTTGAAAAATAAAATCGGCCTCAGAATGTATTCTGGGGCCGTTTTTCGTTAATAAGAGGACAATAATAACTCTCAGTTTCTCTTATTTTGTTGAATATCAGAAATTTGTGCTCTATTGCCTATGGGTAAGGGGTTTGGGTGTGTGTAAGTGCTTGGTGAATAGCGAATTATTCTAGCAGTTGCAAGAACTGTTCTTTATGGGGAGAGTCTGAAGACAGAAGCTTTTGTTTAAGCCGGGATTTCTCTACATGGATATTATGTTTGTTGTAACTAGGAATGATGATGCAGATGGTTGCCGTATCGAAGCCGGCAAACAGAAAGCTGACTAATTGATAATACTTTGGTTTCTTATTGGGGAACTCCTCTTTGAAATGAGTCATCACATCATTGAAAGTGTCGTTGAGCAAAGACTCAAATTCCAGCTGATTCTGCTCATTGGATCCGACTTTTTGGATGGAGGCTTTCAACTCTTTGTATAGTGTATTGTCGGCTTCTTTGGAGTGGTAAAGGAGCATTTCATTAATCCGGCCGATATGGCTTAAGTGAGACTGGCACATTCGAATGTATTGATGTCGAATGGTGGCTTTTTCCTCATTTATCTGGTTCGTCAAATCATTGAAGTATTTTATCAGCGATTCTTTTTCGCGGGAAGACTGCTTGATACGCTGTTTGTACAAAAGTATCAGAAGGGCGAGGAAGACAAGCAAGAGAAAGATAGTGGCCCCATTTACGACCTGTCGTATCTTTGCGTTTTTCTCAGACTCTCTGTTCATTTCTTCTAGGAAATCTTTCTGGGCTTTGATGGAAGATTGCCTAAAAGCTTTTCTAACATTTTCGTTTTGAATATCAGTAGCTGCCTTCTGAAGAGAATAAGCGGAGGCAAAGTCTTCGGAATAAGCGTCTGCAAGACTTTTCCAAGAGTTATAGACGAACCTTTGCGATGAGTTTTTCCCTGCGGCTAATTGTTCGAATATTGACTCGGCGAGTTTTGTGTTCCCATTTCTGAATAATGCATAGGCATAGGCACCCCAACTATTAGCGTTTTTCAGTGTTCCGGTGGTAGAGATTGCTTTCTCGAATAGTTGGATTGCTTGTTCATAATCTTCTCGATGAATCACGCAGCTCAACGCGTAACTGCACAAAAGATCGACAACAAGGTTAGGATGGAGATGCTCGTTTTCTAGCAAGGAGTGATATAGCGAATCGGCTTCATCGTATCTTTCAAGATTGTAATAATCCTGTGCCATGCAGAGAAGGGCAGCACTCGCGTTCTGCGAATCTTCTTCTTCAACAAATAGAGAATAAGCACGTTCAGTATATTTAAGCGCTTCTTCATGAAAATGGGTCTGGCTATAAACGGAGGAAATGGATTGATACACTAATCCTTTGAAAGCGGCATCTTCAAACACCTCAGCGTACCGCTCTGCTTTGAGGAAAGAGATGCTGGCATCTGGATAGTTTCCGGCATTTTGTTGAATCCTCCCAAGATAGTACCACGCTTTAGCCCGTCGAATGTCGGCATGACGTCTGTCATAATAATGTATGGCTGGCATTATAACACCTTCATCAATGGTGTCGATCCAGTTTTTGTCGAGAGCAATGGCGTGGAGAAGCGCGAAGCGGGCCTGAAGAGATGGCGATCTCAGCGCTGCGGTATCTATGGAGCGGATGATTGAAAGAGCGCTGTCCGGTCTGGCTTGCATGCAGGACTCTGCTGCATCAAGACGAATTCTTGCCTCCCGGGGTCCGCATCCGGCAAGCAGCAAAAACAAAAGGAGGAAGAGAGGGGCCTTCATGATTTCTCATAAAGATACGAAAAATAATTGAGACTTTAGGGTCAGCCTCTTCGAATGAATGGCCACAGAATGAATCAGCACTCGCGGTTTTTCATTCTGTGGCCAGGTCTGAAGCAGCATGATTTTTGCAGAGGAGGGGCCGTTCTGACAGCGTTCCTGACGAGGCGAACGGTTCGCGGAGCGGGATGTGTGCTGGAGATAGATGAAGAAAGAGGAGGAATGCGATGAGAAAGACTGTTCATCTTTGTCTTTCGTCCCACGACGAAGTGATGTTCCGAAGCGAAGCCGATCTGACAATGGGCTTCAATTGTTTTGCCCTGGCAACGTTGACGACCGAATCGCGTGCCTTGGCAGAAGGGCGAATGTCGACACATCACCATAGCATGGCCCAGACAGACAATGCCAAGGAACTGATGTATCGAAACAGGAACGCATATTCCCGTTATTTCAATACCAAGTACAGGCGGAAAGGGAGGTTGGGGGAAAAGCATTTCTTTCTGTTGGAAATAGAAGGACTGCATCATACGATCGCCGCTTTGAATTATGTCAACCGGCAGGGCCTTCATCATGGGTTGGCCGCCACGCCCTTCGATTATCCCCATTGTTCGGCGAATGCTTTTTTTCAGAAGCAATTGGGAAAAAAGGCGCTTACCGAACTGCTGCCACCTTCCCTGCGGTATCACTATCTTCCCTCCAACATCATTCTTCCGGATCAATTCCGAATGAGCGAATCCGGATTGATCCTGCCCGTCGATGTCCTCGACACGGCCTATGTCGAGGAGTTGTATATCTCCCCACGAAACTATCTGTATCAGATGAACCGGCTTTCCTATGAAGAAGATATTCGGATACAAAAAGAAGAAAACCAGACGGAACCGATTACGCTGGAAAGAGTGGAAGCCGGTGTCCCCGACTTTGATCCTAGCCAGACGAAAACTTTTGTGCAAGGAAGGGTCAATCATAGCTGGATGACTGACCTGGAGCTCTGTCGGTTGATCGATGAACGTCTTCTGCCGAAGATTTCGTCGAACCCGGAAGCCGTCTCCATTTATGATATCCCCTTTGACAAACGAGTCAAACTTTATGACTGGCTCTGGCAAAAGAACCAATCGGCCCGTTACCAGCGAAACGATCCCCTGTTCGCAGGAAAAACCTTCACCGAAGCCCAGCTCAGTCGCTGTCTCTGCATGAAGTACGACCCGAAACGATAGCCCTGGCCAGCCAAGGACCGGCGAGCCAAAACAACGCTGGCCACAGAATGAATTTCCGACGGTTCTCTTTCATTCTATGGCCAGAAAAGAGCAGATTTAGCCGAATTATTGGCCACAGAATGAATGGGGAGTGAGATACTTTCATTCTGTGGCCAAGAACAAAAAAACCGGCCTGAATCAGCCGGTTTTTTAGAGGTAGTCGGAATGTCGGAGGATTACTCCTCGCGACGGCCACGGCGTTCACCGCCACGGCGGTCGCCGCGGTCACCGCGACGTTCGCCGCCACGGCCGCCACGACGCTCGCGACGCTCGCCGCCGCGGCGTTCGCCACCGGCTGCACCCTGTGCAGCGGCGTTGACGCCGGCGTTCGGGGAGAGGTCACGTTTGCCGTAGACTTCACCGTTGCAGATCCAAACCTTGACACCCAGGACGCCGACCTTGGTGTGAGCCTCGGCCAGAGCGTAGTCGATGTCGGCACGGATGGTGTGGAGCGGGGTACGTCCTTCCTTGAACATCTCGCTGCGGGCCATCTCGGCGCCGCCGACGCGGCCAGCGATCTGGACCTTGATGCCCTCGGCGCCCATACGCATCGTCGATGCGATGGCCATCTTGACGGCGCGGCGATAGGACACGCGGCCTTCGAGCTGACGGGCGATGTTGTTGGCAACGATGTTCGCATCCACTTCCGGACGCTTCACTTCGAAGATGTTGATCTGGACATCCTTGTTGCAGATGTTCTTGAGCTCTTCCTTCAGCTTGTCGACTTCCGTGCCGCCTTTGCCGATGATGATACCCGGACGGGCGGTGTGGATGGTGACGGTGATGAGCTTCAGGGTGCGCTCGATGACGATCTTCGACAGGGAAGCTTTCGCCAGGCGGGCATTCAGGTATTCACGGATTTTGGAATCCTCGAGAATACGGGTCGGATAGTCACCATACCAGTTGGAGTCCCAACCACGGATGATACCCAGACGGTTGCTGATCGGATTGGTTTTCTGTCCCATAATTATGCCTGCTCGGCCTCCTGTGCCGGTTCTTCTACTGCGGGTTTTTCCTGATTTTTCGTACCGACGATCACCGTGACGTGGTTCGAGCGCTTGCGGATGCGGGCGGCGCGACCCTGCGGGGCGGTGCGGATACGTTTGAGCTGACGGCCGCCGTCGACCATGATGGTCTGGACATAGACGTTACCGTTCTCAAGTTCTTTGCGCGAGTCTTCGTTTTTGGCCTCCCAGTTGGCGATGGCGCTGCGCACCAGCTTCTCCAGGCGGTAAGAAGCCTCTTTCTTCGAATAATGGAGGATATCCAAAGCGCGGTTGACTTCGACACCCCGGACCAGGTCGGCGACCAGGCGCATCTTGCGGGGCGACGTCGGGACATCATTCAGCTTTGCAATGGCTGTGTGTCGCTTTATCTCTTTCAGCCTTTCGGCCATTTCTCTTTTACGAGCTCCCATTGTGTACTCTTTTTAATCGGTTAACGGTTGCCGGAATGGCCCTTGAAGGTACGCGTCGGGGCGAACTCGCCGAGCTTGTGACCCACCATATTCTCCGTAACATACACCGGAATAAACTTGGTTCCGTTATGAACGGCGATCGTATGGCCAACGAAGTCAGGGGAGATCATGCTGGAACGCGACCAGGTCTTGATGGCTTCTTTCTTCATCGTGCCCTCGTTCATCGCGAGCACGCGTTTTTCCAGGGCTTCCTGGATATACGGACCTTTTCTAAGTGAACGACTCATAATCTAATACAGTTTTATTCCGTTATTTCTTTCTTCTTTCGATGATGAACTTGCTGGAAGTCTTCTTAGGGTTACGAGTCTTGTATCCCTTGGCGGGCAGACCCTTGCGGGAGCGCGGGTGTCCACCGGAAGCGCGGCCTTCACCACCACCCATCGGGTGGTCAACCGGGTTCATGACGACACCGCGGTTGTGCGGGCGGATACCGAGCCAGCGACGCCGGCCGGCCTTGCCGTGGCTTTCCAGGTTGTGATCAGCATTGGAGACGGTACCGACCGTAGCGCGGCAGGTAATCAGCACCATACGGGTCTCGCCCGAAGGGAGACGGAGGATGGCGTGGCCACCTTCACGGGCAGTCAGCTGGGCGAAAGTGCCCGCGCTGCGAGCCATCGCGCCACCGTTGCCGGGGCGGAGTTCGATGTTGTGTACGAGGGTACCGAGCGGAATTTCTGCCAGCGGAAGCGTGTTGCCGATTTCCGGCGCAACGCCGGAACCGGAAGCGATGACCTGTCCGACTTTGAGTCCGTTGGGAGCAATGATGTAGCGTTTTTCACCGTCGGCGTAGACGACCAGTGCAATGCGGGCACTGCGGTTCGGGTCGTACTCGATGGTCTTGACCGTGGCCGTGCAGTTGTCCTTGTCGCGCAGGAAGTCGATGACGCGGTACATTTTCTTGTGGCCGCCACCGATGTAGCGCACCGTCATCTTGCCCTGGTTGTTGCGGCCGCCGGTTCCGCGGAGCGGACGGAGGAGGCTCTTTTCAGGGGTGGTGCAGGTGATCTCGTCGAAGGCGCTGATAGCCTTATTGCGGGTACCGGGAGTTACCGGTTTGAACTTACGAATTGCCATGGCCTTTAAATGTTGCTGTAGAAGTCGATCTTATCATCACCGGCCAGCGTGACAAACGCTTTCTTGTAGTGGTTCGTGCGGCCTGTCTGTAAACCGTCTTTGGTATAACGGCTCTTGCGCTTGCCGTGGTAGTTCACCGTGTTGACGTCCTTCACGGAAACGCCGTACATCAGTTCCACAGCCTTCTTGATCTCTACCTTGTTGGCTTCACGCTCCACAAGGAAACCGTAACGGTTCATCTTATCGCCCAGAACCGTCATTTTCTCAGTTACGAGGGGCTTAATCAGAATTCCCATAGTCACAGGTGTTATTTACGTCTTTCAACGAGAATGTCCTGCACACCGTCCACGAGTACGAGATGATTGGCGTCCACGAGGGTGTAGGTGTTGATTTCGTCAATGGTAATGACCTTGACTTCAGGAAGGTTGCGAGACGACAGGTAAATGTTCTTGGAATTTTCGGGAAGCACGACGAGGGTCTTGCGGCCGTACGCCTTGAGGTTCTCCAGGATCTTGATGAAATCCTTGGTCTTGGGGTTTTCCATGGCGAAAGGTTCGACCATCGTGATGGCGTTCTCCTTGGCCTTGTAGGAAAGGGCGGAGAAGCGGGCGAGCTGCTTGACTTTCTTGTTGAGCTTGAAGTCGTAGTCGCGGGGTTTCGGACCGAAAGCGGTGCCGCCGCCCACATAGATGTTCGACTTGATGCTGCCGTGGCGAGCGCCGCCGCCGCCTTTCTGGCGACCCATCTTCTTGGTGGAGAAAGCGACTTCGCTGCGGTCCTTCGTCTTGTGCGTGCCCTGGCGCTGAGCGGCCAGATACTGTTTCACGTCAAGATAGATGGCGTGATCGTTGGGCTCGATGCCGAAGATGGCATCGTCGAGTTCGGCCTGCTTACCGGAAGCGGTGCCGTCGATTTTCAAAACGTCCAGTTTCATAGCGCTTAGTCCTCCAGAATTACGTAAGAACCCTTGGCTCCCGGGACGGAGCCTTTGACGATGACAAGATTTTGTTCAGGGATGACCTTGATGACCTCGAGGTTGAAAACCTTCAC
>JAEEGG010021501.1_pt1 | contig 12806 bp, 13 predicted proteins | sample 9134161 | NCBI WGS metagenome assembly JAEEGG01 (sample SAMN16246543, study PRJNA631951) | gut metagenome | biome: gut microbiome; feature: rumen; material: CR-attached | host: Bos | place: Iran: Karaj | collected 2018-10
GCCATTTTTCTCACTCTCCCCTGAGCCTTCCGGCTATGTCCGCTATGTCCTCTTCCTTGTAATCGTGAGGGATCACGACGTACTCGTGCACCGGCCTTTCGGTCATGTAGGAGGCGGCCCTGACGCCGAACCCTCCGACCAGCTTCCTCACGTTGATCCCCACGGGCGAGGAGCACCCCGCCCCCAGGGCCTTCATTATGAGACGCTCGATGGTCACGCACTCCCTGGTGACCTTGTCGTCGATGGCGGAGAGGAGGGCCAGCGTCTCCTCGTCGTCCGACCTGCACTCGATGGCTACCGCCCCCTGGGCAGGAGCCGGCACGAACGCCGAGGGGTCGAGGACGTAGGCCTCCCTTCCGATCCCCATGCGATGGAGCCCTGCCTTGGCGAGGACGATGGCGTCGTATTCCCCCTTGTCGAGCTTGTCCATCCTTGTATGGATGTTTCCCCTCAGGGGGACGCACTCCACGTCCGGCCTGGCCTCCTTGATCATGGATATGCGCCTGATCGAGGAGGTCCCTATCCTGGCCCCCGCCTTCAGGCTCTCCAGAGGGCACGGGAGGATGACGTCCTCCACGGGATCCCTCCTCATTATCGCCCCGATGGCGAGCCCGGGGGCCATGTCTATCGGGATGTCCTTGAGCGAGTTGACGGAGACGTCTATCCTCCCTTGGAGCAGGGCCTCGTCCAGCTCCCTGACGAAGGCTCCGACGGCGCCCATCTTGTCCAGGGATGAGGTGAGGTCGATGTCCCCCATGGCCTTCATCCCGGTCACGTCCAGGGCCCCCTTGAACCCGGAGGCGCGCATGGCGTCGACGAACATCTCCGTCTGCCTCATGGCGAGGGCGCTCTCCCTGGTCCCGACCTTCATGCCTTCACCTTCTTCAGGAACGACTCGAACGCGGACGTGATCCTTCCGACGTCCTCCTGCGTGTGCGCGGAAGACATGAACTCCACCTCCAGCGCCGAAGGCGGAAGGTAGATCCCCTGGTCCAGCATATGGCGGAACAACGCGGAGAAAACCGTCCTGTCCACGCCCTGGGCCTCCGTCCCGTTGGAGATGGAGCCGCATCCCAGGCCTATGGAGAACATGGATCCGACGCACTGGATGCAGCCCTCGGTTCCGGAATCCTCCAGATGGTCCCTGAGAGCGGAAACTAGGTCGGCGGTGGACCTGTTGAGGTCGTCGTACCTCCCGTCCATATGCTTCAGCAGCGCGTAGCCGGCGGCGGCGCTGATCGGGTTCCCGGCGAATGTTCCTGCCGCGTAGACCTTCCCGGCGGGAGCCACGTTCTCCATGATCTCCCTCCTTCCTCCGAAGGCGCCGGCGGGGAATCCTCCGCCTATGATCTTCCCCATCGTGGTCATGTCGGGGGTCACGCCGTACAGCTTCTGCGCCCCTCCCTCCGAGAGCCTCATCCCGGTTATGACCTCGTCGAAAATCAGCAGGACCCCGTGCTCCCGGGTTATCCTGCGCATTTCCTCCAGATACCCCTTCTTCGGCGGGACGACCCCGACGTTCCCCATGACGGGCTCCATGATGACGGCCGCGATGTCCTCGTTCCTGTCCAGGAGCGACTCGAAGGCGCCGGCGTCGTTGTACTCCACGGAATACGTGTTCCTGACCGCGTCCGCAGGCACTCCCGCAGACCCGGGGACCCCGCGGGCAGATCCCGATCCGGCGGCCACCAGGACGGCGTCATGGGCACCGTGGAACCCTCCGTTCATCTTGACTATGCCGTTCTTCCCGGTGTAGCCCCTGGCCAGCCTTATGGCATGCATGGTGGCCTCCGTGCCCGAGCAGGCCAGGCGGACCATGTCGCATGACGGCATGCGCCTGGTTATCTCCTCTAAGAGCCTGAGCTCCGGCTCCGAAGGGGCGCCGTAGACCGTGCCCAGGGCGACGGCGCCCTTGACGGCGTCGACCACGTCAGGACATGCGTGCCCGGCGATCAAGGGGCCGTACGCCATGCACAGGTCGACGTATTCCTTCCCGTCGACGTCGAAGATGCGGGAACCCTGGCCCCTGCTTATGAAGAGAGGGTTCGGGGAGAAGGCGCGCACCGGGCTGGAGACGCCTCCGGGAGTGAGCGCCTTGGAGCATGAATACAGCTCGGAGGACCTGCTCATCTCCTCTCCCTCAGCTTGCGCGCCGCCTCTTTGGCGTAATAGGTTATTATGATGTCCGCGCCGGCCCTCTTGATGGCCAGCAGCGATTCCATCATGACCCTGTCCTCGTCTATCCAGCCGTTGGCGGCCGCCGCCTTCATCATGGCGTACTCGCCTGAGACCTGGTAGGCCGCGATCGGGAGGTTGTAGGAGTCCGCCGCCTCGCGGATTATGTCCAGGTAGGGGCCGGCGGGCTTCACCATGATTATGTCGCAGCCCTCGGCCACGTCCATGTCGATCTCCCTCATCGCCTCGCGCCTGTTTCCGCAGGGCATCTGGTATCCGGCGCGGTCGCCTTTACCGGGCGCGGAGCAGGCCACGTCCCTGAACGGCCCGTAATAGGCGCTGTAGAACTTGGCGCTGTACGCCATGATCGGGACGTCCTGGAACCCGGCCTCGTCCAGAGCGAAGCGGATGTAGGCGATCTGCCCGTCCATCATCCCGCTGGGCGCTATCATGTCGGCCCCGGCCTTCGCCTGGGACACGGCGATCCTGCCGTACAGCTCGATGGTGGCGTCGTTCACCACGTTCCCGCATCCGTCCAGGACGCCGCAATGGCCGTGGTCGGTGTACTCGCACATGCATAGGTCGGCGATGACCAGCAGGTCCGAGGCCGCCTTCAATCCCCTGATTGCTTCCTGGACGACGCCGGTGTCCGAATACGCGTCCGACCCAAGAGGGTCCTTGGACGCCGGTATCCCGAAGACGAGCACCGCGCCCACCCCCGCGTCCTCCAGCTCCTTGGCGATCCCGTCGTATCCGGAGAGCGGATACGTGATCACCCCGGGCATGGAGTCCGTGGTGCGGGGGGAGTCTATGTTCGCATCAAAGAACAGCGGCAGGACCAGCTCCGACGGGTCCAGCCTGGTCTCGGCGACCATGTCCCTGATCTTCCGGCTCGATCTGAGCCTCCTCATGCGTACCTGTGGATAATACATTTCAACGATCCTCCAATCCGAACAGCCTCCTGACGGCGGCGCAGGTCTCCCAGTCGCCTTCCCTGGAGGCTTTCCTCATGTTCATGTAAAGCTCCGAAGTGAGATTGTTCACGAGCGACCTGGTCAGGTCCTCGATGACGGATTCCGGGTCCGCCGATTTCAAGCGGGTCCTGGCCATGGAGAGCTCGCGGTCCTTGATCGACGTGAACTTCAGGCTGAGGTCGCGGATGATCGCGTTGGCCTCAGACTCCGACATCTCCTTCTCTATCTTGGCCAGCTCCTCCCTGATTATGTGCTCCGCGTCCTTTATCTCGGCGGTCCTGCGGGCCACGTTCTCCATCGCTATGTTCTGCAGGGAGTCCATGGTCTCCAGGGAAACGTTCGGGACGTTCCCGACCTCCGGCTCGATGTTCCTCGGGACGGAGACGTCTATCATCAGCAGGGGGCGGTCCTTCCTGAACTCCATCGCGCGGACGGCGTTGTCCACATGGACCACGGGATGCGGGGCGGACGTTGCCACCAATACGAGGTCGCTGTTCTCCAGCGTCTCGTCCATGCGGTCCCAGGTGACGGCGGTCCCGTTCAGCTGCTCGGCCAGGATGGTGGCGTTCTGGAACGTACGGTTGGAGACGAAGACCGCATCCGGGCCCTTGCCTGCGAGGTTCTTGGCTATGACCGCGGCCATGTCTCCGGCTCCGAATATGGCCACCGTCCTGCCCTCCAGGGAACCGAGCCTGCGTTCGGCGAGCTCCACTGCCGCGGAACCCACCGACACGGCGCCCTTGTTGAGCGACGTCTCCGACCTGACCCTCTTTCCGACGGTCAGCGCGTGGTCGAAGAGGAACGAGAGCCTCTTGCCTATGTGCCCGTCGGCGCGCGACTTGATGTACGAATCCCTTATCTGATGCTGGATCTGGTCCTCGCCCACTATCAGCGACTCCAGGCCGCATATCACCCTGAAAAGGTGCTTGACGCTGGAGTAGTCGTCCAGGATGAACGAGACCTCCCCGTCGCCGGCCGGTATGAAGTCGCGGGTCAGGCCTTCGAACATCGCCTTCACCGCATCGCCGTCGTCGGTGGCCGTGTAGGCCTCGAAGCGGTTGCAGGTCCTGACTATCAGGTATTCCTGCACCTTTCCGCATTCGGATATCCTTCCCTCGGCGTTCTTCTCCAAGGCCGTGATGACCTCGTTCAGCCCGGCCACTCCTCCCGCAGACACGTGCGTGACGTGATAACTGACTATCATTCCTTCACCATCCCTTCGGCCAGGGCCTTCGCCGACTCGACGTCGCCCGCCCTAAGCCTCTCCCAGATCCCGTCGTCATGGAGTATCCTGCGAAGCACCTCGGCGCGGTCCCTCTGCTCGGGTATGCTCCCCATCACCAGGGGCCTGACATGCGACATGACGTCCATCATCGAGTCGAAGGACTCGTCCAGCACCGGGTCCAGGACCTCCGCCACGTAGGGCGGGAAGGCGGGGACCCTGCCTTCCGATGAGATGCAGACGGAGTAGTTGCGCCTCCTTATCACCGAGGGTATGAGGACGTCTCCCCCTCCGTGGGCGGAATTGACCAGCACGCCCTGCTCCATGGCGGTGTCGCGGATCATCGCGTTGATCTGCTTGCTGTCCGTGGCGGCGACCGCGATGAACGCCCCCTCCAGGTACTTCCTCACCGTCGCTGGCGCGATTTCACACAGGATCACCTCGTCCGCCTCGTCCTCGACCTCTGGAAGCACCTTCAAAGATACGACGCGTATGCGGAAGCCGTCGAAGTGCCTGATCTTCCTCAGGGCGACGTTCCCGCCGCCGAACACGGTGACGAGACGGTCCCCTGCCGAGACGTACAGCGGCGCCATCGCCGGCATCAGCAGCCCTTCTCGAAGTTCTTCTTGACTATCAGGGTGGTGAAGTACCCGTAGGTCCTGCCGGTATCGGCGGGGCCGACGTACTCGTCAGGCATGCCCACGTTGCTGACGACGGTCACGCACCCGGGGCCGTATCCTTTGGATCCGAGAATGTCCAGGACCTTCTCGACGCTCTTGCCCGCCTTCATGACGACGACGTTGTCGAACTTTTCCAGGGCCTCTTCCAGCATCGGGTTGTCCTTGGCCGACGGAACCACGGCCAGGCACTGGTCCCCCAGCGTGAGCGGGACGCGGGCCTTGGCGGCGCCTCCGCAGAACGCCGGGATCCCGGGTATTATCTCGGTCTCGTATCCCTTCGAGCGGACGTACTGCTCCAGATACATGAAAGTGCTGTAGATGGAGACGTCGCCGAGGGTGATCAGCGTCACGTCCTTCCCTTGGGAAAGATGCTCTATCACCTGGTCGCCCGCCTTCCTGCCGAACTCCCAGTAGTCGGCGTTGTCCCCGGTCATCCCGAAGAGGAGGTCGATGACCTCCACCTTGGAGAGGTCCACGACGGGCTTGATTATGGTGAACGCCGTGCTCTCCTCGCCGGGCTTCTTGACGGGCTTCGCCAGCACGGGCGAGGATTCTATGATCCTCTTCGCCTTCAGGGTCAGCAGCTCCGGGTCCCCGGGGCCGACGCCTATCCCGTAGAGCTTTCCTCTGCTCATAGTATACCGTCCATGCGTCCTTTCTCGCGGTATCCCCTGGGCGTTATCATGAGGCCGTCGCGCACGTACGTGTTGCTGTTCCCTATGATGACGATGGAGAACATGTCGACGTCGGCGTCCTTGAGCTTCCCGAGGGTGGTAAGCTGCTTGTGCTCGCCGTCCCTGCCCGCGTTCCTGACTACTCCGACCGGGGTGTCCGGGGAGCGGTATCTCATCAGTATCTCGGCTGCCCTCTCGAGGTAATCGGTCCTCTTCTTGCTCTTGGGGTTGTACAGCGCGACGATGAAGTCGCCCTGCCCGGCGCAGTCGACCCTCTTCATGATCAGGTCTATGGGGGTCATGAGGTCAGAGAGGCTTATGATCGTCAGATCGTGCATCAGGGGCGCTCCGAGGACGGAGGCGGCCGTGGATGCGGCGGTCATGCCCGGAACGACGTCTATGTCTATGTCAGCCTTCATCTCGGCGGCGACCTCGTAGACTATCCCGGCCATGCCGTATATTCCCGAGTCCCCGCTGCTTACCATGGCGACCTTCTGGCCCTTCATCGCCTCCTCGACGGCCATCTTGCAGCGCTCCACCTCCCTCATCATGCCTGTGGAGATGTACTGGGTGTCCTCCGGGAAGTAGCCCTTTATCATGTCGATGTAGGCCGTGTAGCCGATCACCTTGTCCGCCTCGCGGATGGTCCTCTCGGCGCGGATGGTCATGTTCTCGAGGGCGCCGGGGCCGAACCCGACCACCGAGAGCTTCCCTTTCATTCGGGAACCCCCCTATAGGCGGTGATGGAAAAGTCGGATGCTATGGTTGTCATTCCCGATTGAGAGAGCATGCCCTAGCATAGCCTCACCGTTTATTAGTATTACTTTGACCAACGGAAGCGCATACCGAATACTTCCCGAAAGCAGGATTCGAGCGTCGCCTGCCGGCTTGGAGGGAGGCTCGCTGAACGTCGTGGGACGCCACGTGCTCCAGGAACTCCTTCTGATAGAGCGCCGGCTTGATTATGTGCCCCGCGTCCGGGATCCTGAGGACCCTGCATCCCGGGATCCTGTCCGAGATGTAGTCCCCTAGCTTGGGCTCCACCATTATATCGCTCAGCCCGTGTATTGACAATGTCGGGACCGATACCGACTCCAGCTTCCCCCGGGTGTCGAAGCCGTCCAAGGACTGCATCTGATGCTTCAGCCCCTTGGGGTCCAGGCCCTTCAGCGACCTGAGGACCTTCCCTTTGGCCTCGAGCCCGGCGAAGAAGTCCTCGGTGAAGCAGAACGCGTTGGTCATCATGTTGATGTATTCTGGGTCGCCGCCGCGGAGGGCGCAGTCGACGATCCCGTTCATGAAGTAGCTGGACCTGGCCGGCCTGTAGGGATAGGCGGACACGAGGGTGAGGCTCATCAGCCTCTCGGGATGCTGGATGGCGAACTCCTGCGCGATATGGCCTCCCATGGACCATCCGAGCATGTGTACGCGGAACAGGCGGAGGCGGTCCAGCAATGCGAGGACGTCGTCGACCATGTCCTGCCATCCGAACGCCTCCCCGGAATACTCCGTCTGCCCGGCGCCCCTGTTGTCGAAGACGATCACCCTGTGCTTGGACGCGACCTCGGGGATCAGCTGCTTGAAGAAGGTCGTGTCCCCGGAGAACCCGGTTATGAGGACGACAGGGGTCCCCTCCCCCTCGTCCTCGTAGTACATCCTAATCCCGTTGACGTCCGCGAATGGCATATGAACGGGCGGGGAACATCGGCATCCGATTTAATCATTCGTCACGTATCTTCTTCCCGTCAGAGAACGCCCTGCCCACCTCCGCCCCGAAGGCGTGGTACTTCTTGGACACGGTGTCGTAGATGATGGGGCGCAGCTTCGCGACGTCTATCTTCCCGTCGGTGAGGACGGACTCGTCGGCGCACACGTTGACGATCCTCCCGACGAGGGTGCAGGTCTCCTGCGAGTAGCTTATCAAGGTGCACTCCAGGGCCATGGGGAGCTCCTGTATGAGCGGGGCGTCCACCTTCCCGCTCCTGACGGCGTGGAAGCCGGACCTGGCGAACTTGTCGGGGACGTCGTTGGCCGAGACTATGCCGACGTAGTCGCATCTCTCCACCTGGCCCTCGACCGCCATGCTCACCGTGAAGGCCTTCCTCGCCAGTATGTTCGCGGTGGTCTTGTGCGACGGGTCCAGGCAGATGGTTATCCTGTCCTCCTCGGCGATCCCTCCCCAGGCGGCGTTCATCGCGTCCGGGACCCCGTCCTCGCCGTACGTCCCTATGATGAACACGGGCATCGGGTACACGCACGGCTTGGCTCCGAAATCAGCTCTCATTGCAATCCTCCACAGAGCCCGGGGCTCCGCGAAGCTGGAACGCCGTGCAATCTTTTTTAATCGTTCGCATGATTGGACGTCCCGATGTCGCTGATGGTCCACAACACGCTCACGAACTCCAAGGAGGAATTCGTGACGATAGAGCCGGGAAAGGTCAAGATGTACGTATGCGGGGTAACCGTTTACGACGACATCCACATGGGGCACGCCAGGAGCATGATAGTGTTCGACACCGTCGCCCGCTACCTGCGCTATCTGGGATACGAGGTGACCCACGTCACCAACTTCACCGACGTGGACGATAAAATCATAAAGAGAGCCGCCGAGCGCGGGGTGGAGCCTCTGGAGCTTTCCGCGGAGTACATCAGGAGGTACTTCGAGGACGCGGAGAAGCTCGGGATCAACCGGGCGGACATCTACCCTAAGGCCAGCGAGTGCATAGGCGACATAATCTCGATGGTCCAGAAGATAATCGACAGCGGATACGGATACGTCACCGAGGACGGGAGCGTGTACTTCTCGGTCCGCAAGGTCAAGGACTACGGCAAGCTCAGCAAGAGGAAGCTCGAGGACATGCGCCAGTCCGACAGGATCCAGTCGGGGGCCAAGAAGCTGGACGAGAACAAGGAGGACCCCATGGACTTCGCCGTGTGGAAGGCGGCCAAGCCCGGGGAATGCTCCTGGGACTCCCCCTGGGGCCCCGGAAGGCCGGGATGGCACATAGAGTGCTCCGCGATGATCGACAAGTTCCTGGGACAGCAGATAGACATACACGGCGGAGGGAACGACCTGATATTCCCGCACCACGAGAACGAGATCCTCCAGACCGAGGCCGTCACCGGCAGGATGCTGGCCAACTACTGGATGCACAACGGGATGCTCATAGTGAGGGGGCAGGGGATGAGCGAGGCCGAGAAGATGTCCAAGTCCAAGGGCAACTTCTTCACGGTCAAGGACGTGGCCTCAAGGTTCGATCCCCAGACTATCAGGTTCTACTTCCTCAACGCGCACTACATGAGCGAGCTGGAGTACGGCGAGAGCATACTGGAGGAGTCCAAGGCGGCGCTGTCCAGGCTGGTCAACAACTACCGCGACCTCTGCGCATGCGCCCGCGACGGGCCCGAGGGCGGACCGGAGGAGGACGACTGCTGCGACTCCATCGAATCCTATCGCAAGGCGTTCAGGGACGCCATGGACGACGACTTCAACACCCGCGCCGCCATAGAGATGATGTTCCAGATGGCCAGGGCCACCAACAAGGCGATGGGCGAGAAGGCGATGACCAGGAAGGCCGCCGGAAGGTACGTCAAGCTCCTGGACGAGTTCAACGGCATCCTGAACATCATCCCCGGGGAGGAGAAGGCCGACGACGGAACGCTGGACGCCGTCATGTCCATACTCGTGGACCTCCGCGCCGACCTCAGGAAGAACAAGATGTACCAGTACGCCGACATGATACGCGACAGGCTGGCCGAGGCCGGCATACGCCTGGAGGACTCCGCGGACGGCGTCAAGTGGAAGAAGGTCTGACCCGCGTCACGTCGGCGGGAGAACCCTATCCTGCGCCTGGCCTCCTCGAGGAGCTCGCACGACTTGCACCTGGAGCCGACGGTCGGCTCCCCGCAGGAGCAGATCCTCATGTTGGACGGCGGGACGCACTCGTAGAGCATCGGGCGCAGCGCGTCATACGATGAAAGGATGCTGAACTTGGACCCGGGCGAGCGGTCCTCGAGGCTGTCCACTATGTCGCGGTACTGGTTCCTGAGGGCCTCCTTCCAGTAGGGGCACTCCCCGTCCCAGAACTCCAGCCCGGATGCGATCGCGTAAAGCAGCGTCTCCTTCTCCGGTATCGTCCTGAGCGGCAGGAACCTGGGAACCAGCCCCGGCTGGACCCTCTCGTGAGGGCCGAGCCTGGCCAGCCTCTCCACGTCCCCCCTGACGAAGTTCATCATTATCGACTGGGCCATGTCGTCCAGGTTGTGGCCGGTCGCCAGATACTTCGCGCCAATCTTCCTGGCCTCGTCGTTCATAAGCCTGCGCCTGAACACGCCGCAGTAGGTGCAGGGGCTGCTGTCACCGGAGACCGGCGCCACGGCATCCATCGTCACGCCCAGCTCCGAGAACAACCTCAGGTGGAACGGGATCCCGTTGCAATCGCAGAAACGGCGGACGACGTCGACGCTGGGCGGCCTGTAGCCCTCTATCCCCTCGTCGATCGTGACGGCGTGGACCTCCACCCCGTTCCTGGGGCCGAAGACCGAGGCCAGCATCTTGAGGGCGACCATGCTGTCCTTGCCTCCGGAGACCGCCACGGCGATCCTGTCCCCCGGATACGCGCGGATCTGCTTCCTGATCTCCTTCTTGACGCGCTTGTCGACGTAGCGCATGAAATGGTAGGAGCACAGGTGGGTCCCGTTGTAGCGGACGAAGGTCATCGCCTCGGACCCGCACAGGTCGCACTTCATTCGGACCCGTCCCGGGACCTGCCCTCCAGGAGGCTCTCCATCTTCTCGCTGAGGACCTTCGAAGGTATTCCTGGAAGGGTTATCATGGTGGTCCTGCCGCCGGAATCGTTCAGGACGACGGTGCGGATGACCCCGAGCTTCTCGATGTCCTGTATGTAGGTCCAGAACTGCGTATGCTTCCTCGGGGACTCCCCGTACTCCTCGCACACGACGGCGTAGGTCTTCTCGGCCGCGCTGATGTTCACGTACTGGTTCTTCTTTATGGACCTGGACACCGCCAGGAGGGCGAGCATCCTGTTGCGGTCCAGGGTCATCAGCTTGGACTCGGACACGGTGCTGTAGATCATCGCCTTCGCGCCGCGGACGTGCTCCGCGTCCACCTCGGAGGCCATCTCGCCCTCCGCCATGTTCGCGGCCCTGTCCAGAAGCTCTATGGCCATCCTGGCGTCCCCGTACTCCGCCGCGCTCTCCGCGATCATGTCCACGGCCTCGTCGCCTATCTTCCCGGGAAGCAGCCCCGCCCTGGCCCTCTGGAGGACTATCTCCCTCAGCTCCTCGCGGTCGTACCTGTCGAAGACCACGGTGTTGGCCCTGCGGAACGACGAGAACGAGGCCTCGTCCAGCATCTCGTTCAGAGGCTCCTGGGAGATCATTATGAGGGACACCGAGCGTCCGGCGGCCGGACCGCCGTCGGTGAAGCGGGAGATCTGGTACACCAGGTCCATGGAGTTCTTCTTGAGCAGGACGTCCACCTCGTCCAGGACCATCACCACGTCCTTGCCCTCGTTGGTCATGTGCGCCCTGAGGGCCCTCCACATCTGGTCCGGCGAGAACCCCCTGTCGGGGAACCCCTTGTCGAAATGCTGCACCAGCTGGAGGAGCACCGCGGCCTCCGAGTTCCGGCTCCTGCAGTTCACGAATATCACGTCGATGGGGGACCCCTTGGTCGCGCAGTACGCCGACAGGTCCCTGCAGAAGCATCTGGCGGCCGCGGTCTTTCCGGTCCCCACCGGCCCTATCAGCATGGCGGTGCATGACCGCCCGTGGTTGGCCAGGGGACGGAAGAGGACCTCCATGGAGCCCAGCTGCCCGTCCCTGCCTATGAGCTTCTCCGGGACGTAGTCGTAATCGAACACCTTCGCGTCGCGGATTATGGTGGAGCCCCTTTCGAACATCTCAATTCCTGCTGTGGCGTATGAATCCCGAGCACGGGATGACGTCGATGCCGGCGATCTCCCAGATGTCGCTGATGAGGTTCATCCCCACGGAGTCGGAGGACATGTGCCCGGAGATCACCAGGTTCACGTTGTTCTTCCTCGCCTCCTCTATGTGGCTCTCCGGGAAGTGCATGCCTATCACGGTCCCGACGCCGGCATCCGCCAGCTTCTCGTAGATCTCCTTCGGCCCGGAGGTCCCGCCGGTCATCTTGCAGATCACCTTGCCGCACCTCGCGTCCTTGGATCCCACGACGATCTTCGGCGGGGAATTGCACCTGGCGGCCTCCCTGAACTCCGGCTCCTTGTACAAGGTGTCGATGATGTCGCCGAGCCTGTAGGGCGAGGATGCCGCCATGAGGTCCGTCAGATACTTCTGGACCATGTTGTCGGCCGGCGAATGGACGTTGAACAGGGGGATGCCGAGCATCCTGGCCGCATCCGCGCCCTGATTGTAGTTGGATCCCTGTACCCCGCGCAGGACCTCCTCGATCCTGGGAGCCATGAGGCCCTCGGAGACGTTTATGGGCACCCCGGCGTCATGGTACATGTCGCACTGGACGCTCATGACCTCGGGGAAGCACGTGCGGGCGGCCCCTATCGGATGGTGGGCCGCGACGGCTGATATGGCCTTCCCCTTCTCCTTCAGCCTGTCGGCGAGCAGGATCTCGGCAGGACCCACGTCCACCCCCCACATGATCGCATCCGCCTCGATGTCCTTGGCCTCCTCGGCCATGACCGAGAAGCGGGTGTCGGCGTAGGGGTTCCAGAGACGCTCCTTGTCGAACAGCTCCTTCCTGTCCTCGCAGGTATCCTCATAAGCCTTCTTGGCGTCCTGGATGACCCTGCGGACCTCTTCCGAGGGGCGGGGATCCTTGGACATCCCGGCCAGAACGGCCATCCTGTATGCCTAATAGACTTTCATGGCATGCCATATGCCTATGCCGATTATAAACATCGCCCGTGTCCTTCTCGATAACGTCATTAATGACCTGTTCATACGTCGCGACATGGACGAATGCGCTCGGCTGATGGCGGAAATGCTGTCCCGCGCCCGGAAGGCGCCAGATGCGCCGGCGATATGCGACCGCGGAGGGAGCAGGACGCTCACCGCGGCC
>JAEEGG010021502.1_pt1 | contig 12806 bp, 6 predicted proteins | sample 9134161 | NCBI WGS metagenome assembly JAEEGG01 (sample SAMN16246543, study PRJNA631951) | gut metagenome | biome: gut microbiome; feature: rumen; material: CR-attached | host: Bos | place: Iran: Karaj | collected 2018-10
GCGCCCTCCTTGTTCGGAATAACCGTCGCCTGGCCACCTTCCATCACAGCCATGCAGCTGTTCGTGGTGCCAAGGTCAATGCCTAGTACTTTTGCCATAGTTTTTTACCTTTCGTTTTTCTAGAAATTGTCTTCGTCACCGCAATCAACGCGGCAACAAACAAACTATAGCAAAAGGTATGCCAATAACGGACCCGTACAAAAATTCCACCAAAAACAACAGAATTTCGTAAGAAAGTGGTGTGGCACAGTCAGTCTGTCACATTTTGTCACACCCAGCGGCACGAATGTGTCACAATAGAATATGTGTCACACTATTCCCCCATGGGGACAGCACCAGCTTGGGCGGTGCCAGTTGCCGTTTGCGGAGGTGTTGCGTTAGTTGGTGCCGGGGTGTATGGAGCTGGTCATTACCTGCTCACATGGTGGTGAGCGCGAAGGGCATTCTCATGCTGTAATTCCTGGCGTTGCTGATGGAGACGGTCTGAGAATCTGCGGGGTGCGGCATAGTGCCGTACCCCGCGTAGTTCTTTCTGTGGAAGATCGATGAGATTCTGGCGACCATCAAGCCCCGACAGAATGCATTGAGTGGGGAACAGATCAAAAACCATGTCGCCCAATGTCCGAGGTAGTTGGAGTGACACGGGCGCAGGTTTTTTTGGTAAAATACTATCTGACAAGGAGAAGACAAATGTCAGAAATGTACGACAGGCTGATGGCGGACATGAAGGCCGCCATGAAGGAACATGACATGGTGGCGGTGAACGCAATCCGCGGGGTGATCGCCAAGGCGAAGGACCTCACGGTGAACGCCGGCAAGGAAATGACGGACGACGCGGTCATCGCCGTCGTCTCCAAGGGCGCGAAGCAGCGCGAGGAGTCGATAGCGCAGTTCGCCGCCGCTGGGTGCGCGGAGCTCGCCGAGGCGGAGAAGAAGGAGCTCGAGCTCCTTAAGAGATACCTCCCGGCCCAGCTCGGGGAGGACGAGGTCGCCGCGGTCGTCAAGGCGGTGATCGCCGAGACGGGCGCCTCGTCCAAGAAGGACATGGGCCGCGTCATGAAGGAAGTCATGGCGCGCGTCAAGGGCCAGGCGGACGGCAAGCTCGTCTCCAGGCTCGTCGGCGCGGCGCTCCCCTGACCCACAGTTTGCAAATTGTGGGTGACGCGCGGCCGATTCGCGCCGACGGGGGTTCTGGCAATACCGGACAGGAAAGGCGGTGTTCATGCTTAAAGGCTGTGTGTTTGTTGTCGCGTGCGCCACGTTTGCGGTGCAGGGCGCGTCTGGGTTTTCCGTCGACGGTGCGATCGGCGACGCCGAATGGGCGGCGGCGGAGTCGCGCTTCGGGCTCTGCCCCCGCAACTCGCAGGAACAGTTCCCGGCCGAGGCCGAGGCGCTGGCCGCCCGCGATTCCGGGCGACTCTACGTCGCCGTCAGGTCGGCAATCCCCGCATCAGGGCTGCTGCGCCGCGTCATGCCGAACCGGCAGGGCGCATACGCCTACATCGACGACACGGTGACGCTCGCCCTGCCCGGGCGGCGCGGCCTCGTAGTGAACGCCAACGGCGCCGTGACGGCGACGGGATGGGAGCCTAAGGACCTGAAGTGCGCCTCGACCGTCACCAACGGATTCTGGAACTTCGAGATGTCCCTGCCGCTTTCCGAAGTCGGCGAAGTCGACAAGTTCGACGTCGGCCGGCGGTGGGCGACGGCCGACAAGGCATACGGGCGCACGACGTCCGCGTTGTTTGACATGGCCTCGGTCTCGTCCGCCTCGCCCCGCGTGAGAATGCTCGGCATCGCCTCGGCCAACGCGGCCTACACCGTCCGCATGCGCGTCCACAACCCGTCCGGTAAGGCGGCGGAGGTGAAGGTCGAGGTGTCCGGCAGGCCGGAGAACTCCCAGCCCGCCGTCCTGCGCAAGTCAATCGCCCTGGCTCCGGGCGCAAGCGAGGAGATCGAGCTGAAGGGGCCGATCTTGGACGACGAGAAGGTCGTGCTGTCAGTCGCGGCGACGGTGGGCGGCAAGCGCATCTTCTCCCGGACGACGACGGTCCGGCCCAACTTCTCGGGCTCGCCGTTCGCGCGCTCCGGCAGCGACGCCGACCGCGTTTCCTACAAGTTCGCGTACTACCCCAGCCACAACCGGCTGCGGACGCGCGTTGACGTCTCCCGCGTCCCCGCGTTCGCCTCCGCCGTGAAGGGCGTCGTCGTCGTGCTGTCCGACGCCAAGGGCAAGGAGGTCGTCCGAAGGATGGTCGCCGTAGACAAGACGGGCATGGCCGACGAGACATTCCCGGTGCCGGACCTGCGGCCTTTGACCGTCGCCAGCGGCAACCCAGAATACACGTTGCGCATGTCGGTCGAGGGGCTGAACGGCGCGGCATACGAAAAACGGCTCTACCGCTACGCGATGGAATGGGAGGGCAACAAGTACGGGCTGTCCGACGCGGTCGTGCCGCCGTTCGAGGCGATCAAGGTGGAGAAGAGTGGCTTGTTCGGCGGCGGCATGAAGGTGCGGACCGTCCTGCGCGAGCACGAGATGACCGGCGTCGGGCTGTTCCGGCAGGTGAAGTGCCCTGCGAACGAGGGCGGGCGCGAGCCCACGACGCCGATCCTCGAAGGCGGCATGAAGCTGGTCGCGACAGTCGGCGGGCGCGAAACGGAGATTCGCGGGTCGCTCGAGGCCGAGGCGTCGGAGAGCCCCGTGCTGCGCCGGTTCAGGGCGAAGTTCGACGAACGCGGCTTCGCCGGGCGCGTCGACGCCGCGTTCGAGTACGACGGCCACCTCGACTGGCATCTCGTGATGGAGCGCGGGCGCGTCGACGCCCTGAAGCTAGTCATCCCGGTAAAGGCGAAGGAGGCCACCCACCTTCACGCCTGCGTGGACGGCCTGAGGCACAACTTCGGCGGACGCGTCCCTGCGGGGACGGGCACTGTGTGGAACGGCTCGCTTGCAAACGGGCGGCGCGGCATCCTCGGCGACTACCTTCCGTACATCTGGGTCGGCGGCACCCTGCGCGGCATTTCCGTCTACGGCGAGAACGACCGCGGCTGGGTGCACCACGAGGGATGGCCGGCGAAGGACCCGAAGGACGCCCCAGTCCACTGCCAGGAGATCGTCCGCGGGGCGGACGGCACGGTGTCAATCGTCCTCAACCTCGTCCAGCGTCCCTTCGAGGTGAAGGAGCCGAGGGAGATTCGCATCGGCTTCATGGCGACGCCGGTCAAGCCGATGCTTGACAGCTGGCGCGCGGTGGACTGGGGACACTTCCTCGGCTCCGGCCTCCAGTGGGGGGCGGGGCCGCAGGACGCAAACGTGGAGCCCTGGGACGGCACCGACGAGTTCTGGCGCAGGATGGCGCAGGTCCGCGACGCATGCAACGGCAGGGACAACCCGAAGCTGTACAAGGAATACGTCGACTATGTGATGGCCCACATCCCCATGCCCGGCAAGCCAGGCGACCACGTGTACGAGGTGAGGCACGAAAAGCTCCTGCGCCACTACATGAGCGGCTTCGCCAACTGCGCAAGGGTGGCGAGGGCGCGTCCCATGACGTGGTACACGAACGCACGCGGCGTCAACTTCGGGATACCGTCCGGCACGACCTTCTGCGACGAGTGGAGCCGCTGGGAGTTCATGGACATGGACCGCGACTTCGACTGCATGTCGAAGCGCGACTACGACCTCGACCCGAACGCGGCGTTCCGCGACTACGCGGCGTGGTGGTACCGCAAGGCGACGCTCGCGAGGGCGTGCGACTCGTACTACTGGGACGACATCTACCTTCAGTCGAACTTCGACCTCGTGGGCACCGAGGCGTACAGGCTCCCGGACGGCCGCATACAGCCCGCGACCGGCGTCAACAACATGCGCGGGCTCGTGAAGCGCTGCGCGACGGTGCAGGCGGAGTGCGGCGGCAACCCGACCAACAACTGGATACACATGACCGACACCGCGATCGCGCCGATAAGCGCGTTCGCCGGCGTCCACTTCGACATGGAGGACAGCCCGACGAACGGCGACGCATTCCAGAAGAAGTATCCGATGGACTACCTGGAGGCCGTCTCGATCGGCCGCCAGATGGGATGCCGCGTGAAGGTCATAGCGCACTACCCGAAGACGACGGCGGAGAAGGACGCCTGGTACGAGCGCACCGGCGCGGGGATGTGCCTCTGCTACGAGTTCGGCTGGAAGTGGAACGCCAACGTCTACAACGCCGTGCACGGCAAGATGTGCGAATGGGGCTACCGCACGCCGGCTGTCAGGGTGTGGAACTACTGGAACCGCGACGAGGCGTATCCGCTCGCCCTGAAGGGCCCCGCTGCGGCGTCGATCGCGATGGCGAAGGCGGGCACGGGCGAGGCGCTGTTCGCGGTGAACGACTTCTCCGGCAAGGGCGGCGAGGTGCGCGTTCGCCCGGACGCGAAGGCACTGGGGCTGAAGCCGGGCTGGCGCGCGTTCGACTTCGAGCAGCTTGGAGAGGCGGAGGTGCCGTCCGACGGCGGCGAGGTCGCCGTGCAGGTGAAACCGTACGACTTCAGGGTCGTGCTCCTGAAAGGAGGCAAGTGACATGACATCCCTGGCAATGCTCCTCGCGGCGGTGAACCCGGTGGTTTCGATGTTCCCGCAGAACGTGACGTTCCACGCCGGCTTCGACGACGGGACTGTGGAGGCGGCGGTCGGCATGACGCCGGACCATCCGCGCAGCTGGAAGAACTACGTGCTGTGCGACGGCCTGTTCGGCAAGGCCCTCTCGCGCGGCATGGTCGGCTACCAGCAAAGGCCGGAGCAGCCGATCGTGGACGGCGAGCGCCCGGGGTCGGTCGTCCTCTGGGTGCGGCTCAACGCCGAGCAGCAGCCGCGCACGCGGGGCCTGGCCAAGTGGGAGGGCGGCGGCGGCTTCTTCGAGGCGGCGGGCGACGGCGGAGCGAGGCTCATCGTCATGAAGTCCGTCGACTGCCACTGGGGCGACGGGGTCGTGATGCTCTACGTCTGCCGGAAGGACGAATTCGGCAAGCAGCTGACGCGCTGCGTCGGCGCAAGGCTCACCTACACCGACTGGAAGGTCGGCGACTGGCGGATGGTCGCCGCCGCCTGGACCACAGACAAGCTCTTCATATCGGTGGACGGCAAGCCGTTCGCGGAGCGGCCCTACGACTTCCCGCTCGGCAAACTCGCAGGCAGCGTCTACGTAAAGTCGGACTACTGGGTTGAAAAGCGGGATCGCGGCAACGACGCCCTCTCTACCTTCTCCGTCGATGAGGCCACCGTGTTCGACAGGAAGCTCAGCGACGCCGAGGTCGCGGCAATCTACGAAAAGACAAAGAAGGAGGCAGGTCTGAAATGAAAACCACGATGTGTGGGCCGCATTTGGTATAATTTAAGGCAAAGTGACCATAGTGGGCGTTGTACCATGATGACTTGCGGAAAACGGCGTTTTCTCGTGGAGTAGGGCTGTCGGCTCTGCTCCTTGCGCTTGCTCTGCCGTATCCCCCCGCCTTGGCCGGTGTGATGCCGCCGCGACTTTCGAGCATCTCATAATTAGTTAATGGGGACTGTCCCCTCGAATCAACTCTTAGCGGAAGATGATGACAAGCCCTGACGAACCTAACACGACAAGGTTGCCGTGAGCGTCTTTCCGCACTCCGCCAATGCCGTCGGACGGATTGACGAAGTTCACCGCAACGTCCCCGAAGTCGTAGCCGGAGGTCAGCGTCACCTCCCCCTGCGGCAGAGCGAACGGACCGTCGCGGTAGATCGACACGTCGAGAGAGGACGGCATAGATGAACCTGTTGCGAGCGTAAGGAGGGGAACCGCGTTTTTGCTCGCAAAACTAAAACCAAGCGAGGCGCCTTCAGCAACCGTCATGGCGGTACAAAGCGGCGCGGCGACGATGAACTCGCCGGCCTTGACATCCGTCCCTCCAGTGTGGAACTGGTTGGACACGCTCGACGCGAACGCCCCCGTGCCCTCTTTGACAAGTTTCATGTTGCCGCCAAACTGCACAGTCGCATTCGTCATAGCCGCGCCATCCGCCACGGCGACATGCAGTTCGCCCGGATGGTACGTGCTTCCAACATGGAAGTATTCAAGCTGCGTCATCTCAAAATGGGCGTCGCTGCCTTTCTCCCGCACCTTAAAGCGGTAATAGCGGAAAGCGGTGTCGTTGGCAAACACTTTGGTGCGGCATTCGGACTGGCTCCAGCCCGGTTCGCCGGACCTTGAATCAAGAAGCGTCCATCCGGTTTCGTCGGATGATCCGAACGCCGTGTCCGATCCCAGGATGTCCCACGCCACCGGTGTCCTGTTATTTCCACCGCCGTAGATCCTGTACATGTTGACGGACTGTGCGTTGCCTTCCCCGAAGTCGTAGTCGATCGCCGGCTTGCTGCCCCCGATGTTCATGACGATGAAACGCGCCGTGGGAGATGTGCCGTTCACGAAGTTGTTGTTGAAGAGGTTGGTGACGGTAGTGTTCCTGTCGTTGTCCTTCACAGACGACCAGCATCTTCCACCAGGGCTCGTCAGGTCCTCTGGCGGCGTGGAACCCGCGATCAGGCCATTTCCCCCTGGGCTGCGCGGCAAGATGAGACGTCGGCCGACGCGGTCGTAGAAACAGGCCAATCCGTCTGGAATCCGCCTTGCAGGAACGAGATCAAGCTTCGGCGTGCCGTCCTTGCCGTACGCGCGGAAGTAGTACATCCTGCAGCTGTTCGCGTAGTTGCTGTGGCCACTGCCCTTTGTAGCCACGGCGAAAAGCCGCATGGTCATGTCAGGCGTGGCGGATTCGTCTTCCGGGGAGGGAGTGAGGGTGGTGGCGGAGACCACGCCATTGACAGAAAAGCCAAGCGTGTTTCCGTCCATCACGATCTCGTAGTCATGGTCGTTCGCAAATGTCGTATCCGCAGTGCCGTTGCTGTGAAACACGTGGGGGTTCGTCGTATGGTGGTCAAAACGCAACTTGAACGCAGCGCCGGTAGAGGCCATGACGCAGGTGAAGGTGTTCGTCTCCGTGCTGAAGCGTGCGGAGAAGACGCCTTGGAAGTTGGCGATGTCGCAGGGGTGGATTTTTGTCTCTATCCGGTCCGTCAAGAGCGGGATGTATTCCGTATCCACATACACCATCGCCGCTCCGTTGTTGGCTGGGGTCTGCACGTAGTTGAGCGGCCTATAGGCGAAAAGCGAGCCGTTGGCGGGGGCAAGGAATATCCGGCGCACAGTGTCATAAAAGCCTACGGCGTCGTCTCTGAGAGCCGGAACCAGATTGACTTTCAGATTGTTTTCGGAATCGTACACGCGGAAGTAGTACATCTTGCACGATTTGGCAAAGCTGCTCATCTCGTATGTCGAACCGTTGAGAACGCCCGTCGCGAAGAGCAGCAAATTCGTGTAGGCCGTGAACTCCCCCGTCCCGCCAGTCGTCGAAAAAGGACCATCGTCATTGACTGTGTACCTCAAATTCCCAAAGTCCGCGACAATTTCGTACAAGGTCTTGGTGTAAATGGTTCCGCTTTTCGCGTGACCATATACGTTGTATCTGTCGAAACGAAGGGTTGTTCCAATTCGAAAACAGGTGAGATGCTTTGCAGAGGCGTTGTTGTTGGCGCTGTTTTGCCGCGACGAGAAGACCACCTCGTTGCCCGCCGTGGTGCCGAACTCTACCTTTGTCTCGACGCGGTCGGTGCAGAGCGGCTTGTAGCGCGTATCGACAAACACGTCGCTGTTGTTGGACGGCGTCTCCACGAAGTCCAGCAGGATGCAGCCGTCAACTACGGTGCCCTCGTCCTGCTGCGTGGCGGACATGACCGTGCCCCCGCCGGAAAGGGCGCCAGTCGTCAGCGTGTGCCCGTTCAAATCAAGCGTCACGCCGTCCGCCACGCTCACCGTGTCGTACACGGCATTTGTCGTCAACATCATGTCCTTCATCACGCTGAGCGCTTCAGCATCTGCATTGGACGCCCTTAATGCGAAAACAACCGCGATGAACGCGGCAAGGCCATTGTAAATTGCTTTCTTCATTGACGTACCTGTTTGTCGAGGAGGTGGAGATTCCGCATCTTACGCGCCCCCTGCTCTTTTGCCGAGATTGAACTTTCAAACAAATGATACCATAATGCCGTAACCCCTGCAATTGGAAAGTTTTGGGAAAGTTTTGACAATGGAAAGTTGTACAATCAAGTGGGTGAACGCATCTCCGCAATTCACCGCCATGCCTTCCTTGGGGACTGTCCCCGCAAGTTTCCTTGGGGACAGTCCCCGCAAGTTTCCTTGCCTCGTCGGCACATTGAATGCACAGGAGAATATGGTACCATAAAGGCGCGCCCAAAACAAGGACGCATTGCATTCATCGAAATCTCAGCAGGTCGGGGCGTTCTGCGAACCACGTCTGCATTTCGCCCGCGCCGCGATGACACCACGCGAAGTACGGCACGAGCGTCAAGCCGCCGCCCTTGAGCGAGACCATCTTCGTCGAGGCGATCTCGATCTCTCCCTCGGTGAACGTGGCGCCGACCGGCAGAACCGTGAAGAACGCCTTGCCGCCGTTGTCCACCGCCTCCGCGCAATAGACGAGCGGACCACGCTCCACGGCGCTATAGCCGCGGTCGAGCCACACCTTTTCGTTCGCCGTGATGCGCCGCACCGGCATGTTCATCGCAATTTCCACCACGTCGCCCGCCTTCCACTCGCGCGTGATCGCGCAATAACCCTTTACGGGCAAGACCTTCACAGCCGAGCCGTTCACCTTTACGCTGAAATCGTCAGGCGTCCCCGCGACGACCTGCGAATAGAGGCCGCTCGGCACGGGCTTTCCCACGCACCAGCCAGGCACGCGGATGTTGAGGGTGAAGTTTCTGGTTTCTGGTTTCGAGTTTCGAGTTTTGCACCCGAGATCTGCAACTGTGATCTTCGAGGCACCGTTCCAGGGGTAGGCGGTGTGCTGCGAGAGTCTCACATCCCCGCTAGCGAGCTTCAGCGTGGCCTCGCTTTCCATGAAGAGGTTCACGTACGCCGCATTGTCCTTGGTCGCGTACGCGAAGCGTCCCACCTGCGGTATGAAACGCACCACGTTCACCGGGCAGCACGAGCAGCTGAACCACTTCGAGCGCTTGTAGCCGCCCTTCGTGGCAAGCGGATTCGGATAGAAGAACTCGTCGCCTCCGATCGACACGCCGCTGATTAGGCCATTGTAGAGCGTGCGCTCCATCACGTCGATGTACTTCGCGTCGCCGTGCAGAAGGAACATGCGCTCGTTCCAGAGGGCGTTGCCGATCGCCGCGCACGTCTCGAGATAGCAGTCGAGGTTCTGCAGGTCGTAGTCGTCGCCGAACGCCTCGTGCGCGCTGCCGAACGCGGGGTTGCGGTACTTCACGTGCCTCCTCACGCCGATGCCGCCGCTGAGGTGGAGTTTCCGCCCCACGACGTTCTCCCATAGCCCGTCTATTGCCTTCACGTATGCGGCGTTGCCCGCGAGCGCCGCAACGTCGGCCATGCCCGAGTAGAGATAGGCGGCGCGCACGGCATGGCCGAGTGCCTCCTTCTGCATCAGCACGGGAACGTGGTCCTGATACGCCGCGCCCCAAATAGGACGCAGATCTTTGCGCCCGCGCATGTCGATGAAATGCTGCGCGAGCTTTAGGTACTTCTTGTCGCCCGTCGCCTGGTAGAGGCGGCAGAGGCCGATCTCGATCTCCTCGTGCCCCGACGTCTCGCGGCTTTGTCCCTCGCCGAGACCGAATGTCTTCGCCACGAGGTCGGCGTTCTTTATCGCGACGTCGAGGAGCGCACGCTTGCCCGTCACCTCGTAGTGCGCCACGGCGGCCTCGTAGAGATGGCCCACGTTGTAGAGCTCGCATGCGTCGCGGTTTCTGCTGAACGGCTTCGGACCCATCATCGCCGCATTGTGGCCAAGCGTGCGCGCGGTGTAGAGATAGCCGTCGCTCTCCTGGGCGGACGCGATCTTGGCGATGAGCCCGTCGAGGTAGCGATCGAGCTCCGCGTCGGGATGCTGGGCGAGCGTGTAGGCTGCTCCCTCGATCACCTTGTACACGTCGGAGTCGTCCCAGGGAACACCCTTGAAGCCACCCTTCTCGCGCCTGCCCGCCTTCTCAAAGTTGGCGATGCGTCCCGTCTCCTCGCACTTCGCGAAGTCGGTTCTTACGGTGACGAGCCTGTTCGTCTCGATGCGCGGCAGCCAAAATCCGCCAGTCACCTTCACGTCGTTCAGCGCCACAGGCGCGTACGGATACTTCCCCGCCGCCATTTCGACCGGCTTCTCGAAACGTACGCGCACCTTGGAGAGCGATTGACTGCGTGCGGCCTCGCCACCGTCAACCTTAACAGTCAGACCGCGCCCGCGGTGCCAGCGAATCGAGACGTCGTGGCCGCGGTAGCGGAGGTTGTCGAGGACGAAGTAGTCCCATTTAGCGGGGCAGAGCGGATCGACCGAGAATCCATCCTCACCCTCTGGCATGAAGCCGACGAGGCCCGAGATCACCATGTCGCAGAATGTTGACTGGTTGCAGTCTTTGCCGCGCTCCAGCGGTTCACGCCCTTCCTCGTGCCGCACGCGGCGGATGATCCAGTCAGGCTTGTCAGGGTTGTAGTTCTCGTCAATCCACGGCACGGTGGGGTCGAACGACCTGCCCACGGGATTTGTCGGCGTGCGGTGCAACTTGTGCGCGAATGCATACTGCCACATCAGGTACGTGAAGCGCTCGCTTTCGCCGTCCTTCCGCGCACGGGCGTGAAGGTCGTTCATGTACGCCGTCAGCGCGATGGACGTGGCGAACGGACGGCAGGAACCATCCCTAGCGTCCTCGCATACCTTCGAGTAGTCGATACTGAAGCCTTTTGCTCGCCGCTCAAGGAACGAAAGGCCGTAGCGTGCCCCGAACCCCTTCTCGTCGAAGAGCTGTTCCCAGTCCGGCGCGCAGCCCTCCACCGGCGCGCCGAAGTACCACGGCGCGTAGCCGCTTAGCTCGCGCGCCGCGCTCTTCTCGGCTGCGAAGAACTTCAGCTCCGGATTCCAGCAGCGCTCCCTGAGCGTCTTCGCGAGAACGGACGCCTTGATCTCGAACTCCAGCGCGAGCTCGTAGCGTCCACACGCCTTCGCCGTCTTCGCAATTGCGTTCGCCTCGCGCCACATCGTGGCGTTGAAGAGCGGCTCCTCGCCGTGCTGAACGTCCTTCTCCAACTGGCGATAGTTTTGCACGGCGTCGTCGAGGAGCTCGCGCGGCAGATCGTCAAGTCCCGCCACCTCGGCGAAGGAGCAGGCACCTGTGTAGAGCCAGGCAAGCGCGTTCCGGCGATGCGCGGCCTTGGTGCTCGTGAGCCAGAAGCGCGCATCGTCCGCAATGTACCTCGGATTGCGCAGCCAGCGTCCTTCGCGGAAGTGGTGCCCCGCGGCGCCCACCGTGGTGTTGCCGGGACCTGCACTTCCCACCTGCGGCAGATACTCCGAGACCGTCCACAAACCGAGGTCGCTGCGCAGATGCTTGCGGAAGGTCCACCAGCGGAAATAGTAGGTGCGCTCTATCTCGCGGTCGGGGCAGGCGAAGAGCGGCACGTTCGCGGCGAGGAACTTCTCGGCCGCCGCGTTCGGAACGGCGTTCGCCACGGTCTCGTCGTCGTTCGCGTTGAAGCGGCGGACGTACGTCGAGAGCAGCTTACCGGGATCCGGCAGCCTTTCTGGCGGCGCCTCGAGGTCGAGACCCTCGTGCATCACGCAGCCCACGTACTCCGGGCCGCCGCTGCGGCCGTTGTACCACAGGAGCCATCGGTTGTTCTTCTCGTCGCGCAGGACGGACGACTTGTAGCATGAGCTGGAATCCCACGTGCCGGGATCAGGGATGACAAGCGGACTCTGGTCTATAACCTTCCAGTCGTTGATTCCATCGGGCGAGATGGCGCATCCCACGTGGCCGGTGTCCATATCGGGGTAGCCGCAGAAGAAGAGCGCAAAGCGTCCGTCGGGCAGCTGGTGCACCTCGTTTCCGGCCACGCGGTCGCGATACCACGACTCGCGGGGACCATGCGCGAACATCGGGTTCTTCGGCCACTTCTTCCACTCGAATCCGTCCTTCGACTCGGCATAGCAGATGCGGTCAGGCTCGTACGTGTTGCCCACAGAGTACCACATCCGCCAGAGCTGGCGTTTCTCGTCCCAGAGAACATGCGGACACATCACCGTGGGCAGCTCGTATGGCTCGGTGGCCACCAGGACGGGGTCTTTCCGCACGCGCTCAAAGTGGACGCCGTCCTTCGAACGCGCATAGCCGATGCGCCCCTTGTACTTCTCCCTAAAGCACTGGCCCGTGTACCACATGTGCCACACGCCGTCCTTCTTGACGACGCAGCAGCGGTTCACGATATCCTCCCAGCCGCTTGCGGGGTTTTCGCGCAGGCAGAACTCGGGCTCCTGCGTCCAGGTGAGGGCGTCATTGCTCCTGACAAGCGCGATGGACTTCCTCGGCCGCCACGAGAAGTACATCGTGTAAGGCGCGGGGCCGTTCGTGACCACGTTGATGTCGAAGCACGTGCCAAGCCGCGTGTCGCCCAGCACGGGCTCGTCGCCGTACTTCACCCAGGGCCCTGCGACTGCAGCGCCCATGGTCAATGCGATCATCCCTGCAAGCAGTGTTCTTTTCATTGTCTTCTCTATCCTATGACTTCATTGTTCATAAATGCCAATTGTTCACAAATGTCATCATTGCCACAAATACAAATGTTGCCAATATCCAATATTGCCAATATCCAATTCCAATGCCCAATTGGCCATTGGCAACATTGGAACTGGCAACATTT
>JAEEGG010021503.1_pt1 | contig 12804 bp, 18 predicted proteins | sample 9134161 | NCBI WGS metagenome assembly JAEEGG01 (sample SAMN16246543, study PRJNA631951) | gut metagenome | biome: gut microbiome; feature: rumen; material: CR-attached | host: Bos | place: Iran: Karaj | collected 2018-10
TGAAATATATCAGTCAGCAAGTTCCTTATCCATATTAATGAGGAATTCTTCAAAACTGCTTGAAATCGTATAGTATGTATCCTCATCCGTATTCATACTGTCAATCTGACAGTATATCTTCTTCTCTGGATTATAAGCCCAAAGCGTATCGTCTATACCTCCTACTACTATATAGCCAGGCCAAGAGTTCTTTACATCGTATGCCTCATTGATCTCCTCGAGTTCTTCCAATTTATAGAAGCGACCGTAATTCTTTTGCCCCAGAGGACCTTCACCGCCATTGTGCTCACTAATGAAACCAAGGTAGTCATCAGGTAGTTTCATACCATTGACTTCCGAAATCATTTCTTCTGATTTCTCATTAAATTCGAATTCCTTGAACATCTCTTCCAGATCTTTATCCATTGTCATCTCAACCTTTATATGATGAATTGTTGTTCATTTTGCTGCTGATTTGCAATACTAGCGACCTTCTCTGAAACGACCGTTTCCATGATATGTATCTACGCTACACGTATAAGCCTGTCCACAGTGCCTGCACCTTATTGTGTGTGCAATTAGATCATCAACCCAGTAGCCATTATCATTTTTGACCTTATCCAAATCACACGTCTGCGATTCCATCTCAAAGTCACCGGAATCCAGAAGCTTTTGAATGTAGTTCAGGCACTGCATGTATTCTTTTGGAGAAGCAAACCATTTAGTTAATTGAATGTTATCACACACTACACACATTTCCATTCACTCCTCAACAGCATGTATTCTGTTAATTATCTCGACTAAGGGATCACTCCCTCAGACAAGATAATTATATCATCCGGGTAAGGTTCTCTTGATAACTTTTTATGCTACAGATCCATTAATTGAATATGGTTCTGCTACTGTCTCCAAAATATATGAGTTCGAAATTTGGTGGCTTTTTGGTGGCTTTAAAAAAAGAAATGCCCTGTTTTAGGGCATTTCGAGCGTTTTTTCATTATTCGAGTTTGAGAGCCATACTCTGTAAACCAGTTGCAAATGCTATGTTTTACGGCTCTTAGAACAATCTTTTTGTACTCAATGAACTCATTTTTATTTATTGAGTACGATCCGTGAACTCAAAATGAACTCACGGATGTACTCAAGATTTAAGTCGGTACTTTGTGCCTCTTCCTGTTCCTTCAATATCAACAAGTTTCTTACTTGCCAATCGCTTCAATATCTCTGTTACTTTGCTCTTTCCAAACTCAATACCGGGAGATGCCATTATCTCGCTGATAGGTTTGTTGATGTTCTTACTTAGAACACTGTAAACCGCGAGCTCATCTTGAGTCAAATCCATATTTTCGCGCAGTAAAGGCAGTGTTACTTTAATGATGTTTTCTGTAACCTCGAAAGCTGGTTTAATTTGACTGTTGGCATACGCTTCTTTAATCCTACGAATTCCGGTACCGAATTTCTCGATCAGATTGAGCCTGTGAAATATGTTTGCAAGTATAGGATTTCTTAATATTGATAGATCACCACTCAAATAGTTTTCAACAGTAACAGAATTTGGAAGTCCTCCAACAGATACTATCTCTACACGATCATCAAACATCGAAACTCTTACATGGGAATTAATGTCCCAAACACGGTGAATAATAGCGTTTGCCAGGGCTTCGCGGAACGCTTCCTCGGGAATGGTCTCAATAAGCTTGCGCTCAAATCCTTCAACCTTCTCATATTGATAATAATCTTTGTACATTTCCACTGCTTCATAGAAGCTTCGGATAATGGACTGATGCTCCAGCGTTTTTCTCTTCTGGAATATGCTGATGGTCTCACCGAACTTAGCAATATCTATACCGGGAAGATCATTTTTGTCAGATACGATTGCAGCCGCAATATTGTATCCGTCATTATCGGAATACAGATTAAGTGTTTTTAGTATATCTATACTCAGTTTTTTAATTCCGGTTTTGACGATCAGTTCTTGTTCCAAATATGAGAATTCAAGGTTTTGATCATGAGACGGAAGCTCTTCATAATCCTTGTTCTCACCGGCCAGGATCAATCGTTTAAGTTCTATCTGATCAACTTCTATCGTGGAAGTATCATTACGCTTATATGCCTTGCCTTTGTACAGATATGGTTTATTAACACCGGGACGGACATTCAATGAAATCGTTTTTCCGTTATTAATGATCTCGATGCAATAATCCGGTTGAGGCTTTATATTGTCGTTTATACTGTTCTCGATATCTAAACATTTCTGTTCAATATCGCTGATTCCAACTACTTCTCCAGCATCGTTTACGCCAAACAAGACGCTTCCACCATCATAATTCGCGAAGGCGCTTACCGTCTTAAGAAACGCATTGCTGATTTTTTCTTTATATTCAAGCTGTCTGCTTTCTTTCATTTGGTTGATCCCCTGTCTGTTTTGATTGAATTATACTTGTATCCAATCGCAAATTCAATCGCAAATTTTTACGACCGATTTTGCGATTGCTGGCATAAGCATTCATATCAGCAGTTCATAATTAGTTCTGGTACATCAAATAATCAACCAAAAAAACAGAGTATTTTTGTCGACATTTTGTTGGCGGAAAACGGCAAAAGAGTTGCCTTCATGTAAAAGCAACTCTCAAAACCCTTTATTTTATTGGCTTTTAGCCGAAAATTATTGTAGTGGAAAACCACCTGCTACTATTCAAGCTCGTCTAGGGTAACAACATGTAGTGTTACACGCTTTGCTGTGTTACAAGATATTGGGATTATTTTATCAGGAATTGAAGGAAATAACCATATTTTTTCTGTTTTCTTATCCCAGAATTATCCGTGGGATAATATTGTAACCTCGTAGTTACCTGCCTTCAGGATAATCGTCGCGTTTGTAATAGAAATCTGGATTTGTCTTTATCGTCTCTTGATATCGCTTTTTGAAATCATTAAGAGAAAAGTTGTTGGGACCAATAGCTATATCCTGGTATTCTACGTCTTCTGACACATCATCATGACACCAGCCACAATACGGACAGAAAGTATAATCTACTATTTTAGAAAATTTATGCTTCTGACATACAGGACACAATATATATTCGTGTTTAAACTTTGTCATCTTTCTTTCCTCAAATCTATACCATATTTCTTCATCTGATTGACAACCTTCTCGTCCTCAAAAGGACTATACTCGGAATTGCAATAATCAAGATGGTATAAGTTGCATACAACATTCCATATAAGGCCATATGGATCCTTATTATCGTAAAGCCGATAGTATAACAAACCTATGATCGTCTTCTTTTTGAACTTCAGTTTGATCTCACCATTTGCTTTCCTGTCGCGGCTTTCTTCCGTAGCAAGCCAGAATACTCGTGCAAGCACTTGATACTCTTCACTTGTCAGGCTGTCATCCAGCAACAGTCTAAAGAGACCTTGCTGCAACACTTCCCAACTGAACTTCTTTTCAAGTTCAAAGATCCTATCTGATCTGTCTATGACCGCATTATCATCAATAGCCAAAGATAATATGCATCTGATCTCCTTGATAACAACTGCAAGCTCTTTCTCATCGAAAGTCTCTCGCTTTATATACTTTGTTGGAACATCTTTGGTAAGCCACACACCGTTAACAGATTTATAGAATCTGAATCCGTTTTTGTGCATCCAGCCTGCAAAAACGCGGTACACTACTGGCTTTCCGTGTCTGCTGCCAACCTTAGTCGCAGTCTCTATATCTTCTGAAAGATGAACATATAACCTGCTCTTAGGTTTCAAGCCTTCAGCATCGATGGACTCTCTGAACTTCTCACCCGTACCATGATAAAGGTACTTAGGCGGTTCGACTTCTTCGAGTTCAACATCAACCGGTATTGAATGGCCCTGGTTAGCTCTGATAAGAGTTTTATCTTCATTAAACGAGTAACGCTGCTTATTATCGGTGCGGACGATCTCCTCAAGTATTTCACGGTTGATCTCGTGTGTCCTTGAGATTCCGGCAATCAGTTCGTCAACATTTGCCCAGCCATGCTCATCAAGCGTAATGCCGATAGTCTCAGGCTTATGCCGGAGTATTAAACTAATAAACTTACTTGTTTCTTGTATATTCATAATAAGGCCCTTCTATCTCATGCTATTCATCTGAACCAAACACCAGCATTACAATATAACCATCATATTCAATAAACAGCACTGTAAAAACAATATATGTGTAGAACTCACTAAATGGCGCTGTTATTCTCTCATTGAGCGAACCTTCAATCGAATAGATGCCTTTTACTTCGCCGAGCTGATATCTGATATCCGCAAGAAAGCTGTTTATCAATTCACATTCATTTGGAACATGTTTTTCTTTGTAGCGACTAAACAGATCATGTACGATCTGAGGCAAATCTCCGGATAGCAGTTGCAAGCCAAAGTTCAATTTGTCTATCTTGCTGATGATTTTAGCATTATTATACGACAGATAATCCCGTAATCTCTTACGAATGCTATCACACAGATTAGATATGTCAGCGTTAAAAACATCAGCTTCCAAAGCCCAATACTTAGGAAGAATCTCGCATAAATATGCATCAGCAGATGCAGATACTGCACCCGCCAAAAAGGCTGTGTTACCATCTATGTTCGAGTAATCACTATAGTGAGCCGACATGTTTACCTCCAATCAATCATATGGATAATCCGGTTCGATCTTGTATAGAACCTTCTCTTCATCAAGGATCTCTTTCATACCATGTACTTCAATCGCATCACCTTTAAAGATTACGCATGGTGCACTTTCAATCAGTTGCTTGGACTTCAAAAGATTACGATGCGAAACCTTGTTTACTGCCCGGATAACTTCAACAGAATCCTTATTGCCATCAAGCAATGTAATTTGATAATCAGTTGGATCAGTAACAATAGGATCAAAATATGAACTGGCGACACCCCATCCGCAATTGGGACAGGTTATACTGAGTCCCCCACCATATCCCTCCGGAAGCTCCCGGATCATACTTGTTCCACATATCTCACAAGGAATCGGCTTGGTTGATTCCTTGAATTCCTTGTCTTCCTTTATTGCGAGCAGCTTATTAACAAAATCATCAATATACACAGCTTGTTCATCAAGATTATCAGGTGCGCCGTGAAGGTCGAAAACGGTAAATAAACTGAGATTCCTCCACCAATCAGGAACCTTACAGCTTGCATGAGTAAAAGTATGACAACTGCTGCACCATACCCAAGAGCCACCGTGATGTTCCTCGTCATAACGATGCAAGTAGATATGACCTGACTTGGAACCACAAACAGGACAAACGGCCGGAAGAGGATTATAAATCTCATGTTCCTCCAGTAAGTTGTACAGCTTCATTATGTCATCATTATCGTCATGCCACATATGATTTTCCTTGCTAATATCAGTATCCATTTAAATCCTTCAATACCTGTTGTGCCATATTGCCAACGGACCATCCATAACTTTTATTCTCCGTGGAAGGAGGACACTCTCTTATTGAAATCTGTTTTTTGATCAAAGGAACAGCAGACTTTAATCCGTACTCTCTTGCCAGGAGTACGCCATCGTACTTAATCCGAAGATCCTTATTTTCGATCAATGAAAATATGATCTTCTCCTGTAATCCAGTCTTATCTTTAAGCCAGATTCTGAAATACGGATAGAATTCCTCATAGTCATCTTTCAGAATAGAGATATAGTTCTCAGTCCAATATTCATCATTGAAATCCATCTTGTCGCGGGATAAGACGAAATAATTATCTGTTAGTTGTCCTTTTACGATCCATTCACCTGAATGACCAAATACCGTTACCGATGAAGCAAGATAATCATAATCTGCCTGCTTAACTCCGTCATTAAAGAACAGCCTCAGGTGTTCATCAGTCTTCTCCTTGATGAGAATGCCAGAATTGTTAAAGTCCTGGTCCAGCATAGGAGAACTGTCTGCTTTGTGAATAAGCATTCCAGATTTATTCCATATTCTCTCCGATATCATTGCGCCATGATCGAGCATGATTTCTTCCTGAAGCTGACCATCCGAATAGACAGAAAACCATCTTCCGTGTCCATTACCGTCAACAAAAGTCCATTCGGTATGGATCCCTTTGTCATCGTCCACAGCTGTTCCTGTAAACGGTTCACCGTCATACAAAGCATCTTTATAGATATCAATCTCTGAAAGTTCCAAATCATCTAAAGGTATCTGTTTATTTACCATAACCATACTCCATTCACCATGAAACCAGACTCAAATATCTGCCGTCAACTCCGTTATCGGTAAGCACTACTTTGATTTTCGAAAACATTTTAAGCAGAAGTTTTGCATTAACGGGATCATTACCATCAATAGTCTTTTTGCAACCCTTCCGCTTCCAAGCTGCAATATTCGAAGCATCAAGGCTTATTGTCTTATTACCATTCCTAAAAAAGAATTCATTGCCAAATCCGTCCAACATACACGGAAACTCGACCTCATCAATATCAAAGACAGCTTCGTTTTTGCTGATGATATCCATTATCTGACCGATTGCATCCTCGCTAAGAGTAAATTTCCTGGTAAGCGCAAGATCAGCAGGAGCATGCGTGGCATACCAGACCATACACTTAACATTGTCTTCTGCGCGGTCAAAGACTTTTACACTGACAATGGGAAAACGCCAGGCATCAGATAACTGGTATCCGAAAATCTTATCATTATCCTCACCGGAATCTTCCAAATCCATCTCTTCATCAATCTCTGCTGAAATCTCCTGATATGTTCTGCTGAGGTTACATAAAAACTCAATGCCAGTCTCCCTATCGTGCTCAAATAGAATAGGCTGTATTCCCTGTCTGACAAGTTTTTTATAACACTTGATAATGTTATTTACACCATCTTCACTAGAGAGATTATATGTCAGCAAATAATCAGAATCATTGAGTCTCCTTTTAATCTCAGAAATCGGAAGAGGTTCAATGTCTTTTACTGTTTTGACCACCTTCACAACAGAAGAGTCAACAGGTACTTTTATGCCTACTTTGCTGCTCATAATGATACCTCCACTTATGTTTACAGAGACCCTTCCAAGCCATTCACAGTTTAATTTTACTCTGATAGCAGCGTCATTATTAGGACTTTTTGTGAAAAAACTCGAAAAATATGGGCATTAACAGAAATATGTCACTTCACTAGATTTCATTTTTGACTTGACTAATTGCAATTTTGCAATTAGTATAATGATGTAACGTGTTCATCCATACCAAAAATGAAAGGGAGTGCCAACAATGAAATGGAATGAAAAGGTCAAAGATCTTATGAAGAAAAAAGGTATTAATCAGAAAGAACTTGCCTTACTTAGTGGCATAACAGAAAGCTCTATCTCCCGCTACCTTGCAGGAGATAAAAATCCTCGTATGGATATCATTGTCAATGTTGCAAGAGCACTGGAAGTATCAACCGATTACTTCCTAGATAATGAGCAAAAATGCGAATCTGCATATACTGCTATTGCTACCGCTATTGCAAGAAAAGGTAACGAATTATCTCCGGAAGAGAAGAACAAACTTATTCTCCTCCTTCTGGGAGAAGGAGGCTCTCAATGAGAAGAGGCCAAGAATATGATGAGATAGTTAAAGAGATTATTAAAATCTTTATTGATTACGACATCAAATCCTTTCCGTTGGATTTGGAGAAAATTTGTCGCCTTTTAGGAGTCTCTCTTATTCCCTATTCTGAATGCGGCCCCGAAGCAAAAGATTTGTTGCTTAAAAAGACCAAGAAGGGGTTCTTTGTTAGAGGAACCCATGAAAGTTCACCCACAATCTACTATAACGACTTTGATGTTACTGTGGGAGAAATGCGCTATACGATTTCACATGAGATCAAGCATTATGTCTATGACGAATGTGTAGTCGATACTGAAAATGATGATCTGGCGGATTACTTTGCCAGATTCTTTTTGTGTCCGATTCCATACTTAATCGTAAAGGGATTTCTTACTCAAAATGATATAGTTTCTCATTGCAAAGTTAGTCTCTCGGCAGCAGGCAATGCCGCTTCGAATATCAGTGAAAGAATGAGATGGCACGGTTATAAGATATTCGACTACGAAATATCCCTTTTGAAGCATTTGATACCTGTAGAGTTCGAGCTTTACAAAAGGGAACATTATGATTCAGATACCGGGAGGTGGTTAAATTGATTGTATTATTCTGCCAAAAGGAAAAGCGCTCTTGAACCATACTATTGCAGTAGTATGAAGAACGCTTTGGGATAAGTATTACATACTTGACCGTATCGTAAATTTATCACATCCCCTTTTGGCTGTCCATAAAAATCTTTATTAATCAGAGGACTATTATGTCCTCAGAAAGGACAACCATGTATAAATTTAATTTAATCAAATGGTGTGATGATAAGATTTCATACCTAAAAAAGAATAACATTGTCTTTAAAAACGGTATTCCGCAATTGCCTTCGGAATTCATATACGATACTGTTCCGCTTTATGTTTCAACATTCATATACAGAAATGATATCCAACCGGAACACAAAAAAGATTCTCTGCTCGGATTCTATATGTTCGAGAACAATCTGTGGCCAAGATTGACAAAGATGGATTCAGATATTTTGATCGCAAAGGAATACGGAGGAATTATAGGATTTGATCTGAGCCCTTGTATTGGTATGCTTCGTCCAAGACAACGTCTCAGCATATTAGTTAATGCGATTTTTTCGTGTTGCTATGGATTAGCAGGCGTAAAAGTGTTGCCAAATTACAGACCCGGAGATATCAGCACTGTATGTGCAGCCGATTATTTCCCTGATAACTGTTCGTTCATGATCGGTAACCTTGGATGCAACAGAAATGGGTTCAAAGATTATGGATTGTATTTGCTTAAGATGGCTCTTCGAAAAAAAAATACCAATCTCGTATTCGTGTACGGATCAATATCAAAAGCTGATGCATACGATCTTAACAAGCATTACGGAATATCAGTTATTTCGTTTCCCGATAGGCGTAACAGGGTGAGAAATAATAGTAAATCCTACTACTATCACGCTACATCCAAAGGTTTCGTCAAAACAGTCTACCCATGTCGAATTGGAGGTGATCTCTATGGGAGCTAAAGCTATTTATACTGATCTCAGAAGCAAAATCATACATGCTCTTGTTTTATCCAAAGATATGAGCATAATCAAAGGTGTAATACATGATAAGCACGAGTATGAGAAATTTGCTCATTTGTGGCAAGCAGTAAACCTTGATGAATTTATATCAAAGTTTGCTATCACGAATGAAACATACAACATGCAGCATAACATGAGGAAGATATCTTTCTTTGACAACGGCAAAGCATACGAGATAGTTTGCGCTGTCGGAGGTAAGTATTTCAGAATTCGTGAAGTACTGCCAAACGGAAGATACGGATCATATGTCGGAATCGATCTTAAGGAACCTAGTATTTCCGGTGCATTCCAAGGGGCTGCAAGACGAGCAGAACGACATAGATTAACACATTTTAGAATGAGCTATAAGAAAGGAACGGTGTAAACACATGAATAACAATATACCCGGCTACAAAGAATACCTAGACAAGGATAAGTGGTACTATATCCTTGTTCCTATCAATGATGAAGCCAACAATGCACTGTCCGATTACGATTTTTATGATAAGGAAGCGGATAAAGTCAAGGAAGGCTTTTTGTACATGCAATTCCACGAAGATAAGTATTGTCTATTGGAAGAGTATCTCTTTAATTTCATAGATGCAGAATGTGATCTGCTTATAAATATGTATGAAGAGGAATTCGCTGAACAAGAGACCCTCCCTACAATTCTCGGGATTACTGAGAAGATGATTGATTCATCCGACAACGAAGATTTCATTGAACTGGCAAATGAATTCAAGGGACTTGTCGAGAAGGCGATTCAATTCAACACTTGCATCGGGTTTTTCTTCTAATGTCTAGCAAAATCTTTTTTCAGGATCATCTATTTGAAGATTTGCCAGTAGATAAATACGATAATCCTATTGTAACAATAAATGAAGTACCTGCAGGTTTGAAGTCTAAATGTGTACTCGTTTCTCTCGATACCTTATTTCGCTTAAATACAAAACGAGAATGGGAACGGCTTATAAGCAACATATCAAACAAAAGAGTCTGCATAGTTGATGATGTGCCCATAGAAAACGAAGAAGTAATACCTTACAAAGATTTCTATTTAAAAGCCTACTATTTCAATCTGTCAAAGCATTGCACTAATTGTTATGTAGATAAACTTTATGGAGAGTAAGAGCAAGGATTAAATAATGAAGAAAGAATATTCACGAGTAAGAACTCTAGTAGAAAAGAACGGTTTTCCTGCAGGTTCGATTGGTGTCATTGTAAGCTTTTATAGTACTGGTCCGGCTTGCGAAGTAGAAATCTGGGATAAGGATATGAATCCCGTAGCTGTCGTCACCTACTCCCTTGATGAACTAGAAGAAGTGGAAATCACAGATTAAGACTTGTAAAAGCAGGGGGTATTCTGATAAGCAACCTAATCGGGGAGAACCCGCAATGGATTCTCCCCGATCATTATCTGGATCTGCCAGTTCTCTTTTTCTGAGCATTCTCGATTTCATGTCTGATCTGTCTTCTGTTTTCTTCATCAGTGCGCTGCTTAACAAGTCCTAAAGTCATTACCCGGATTCCGGGTTCCGCCTTTAGGATATCCTCGCACAGGTGAATCTCCTGATAAAGCGGTCGCATCATCTTAGTCTTCTCTTGTGCTGAAAGTCTATAGAAATTTGCATATCCCGGCATTCCTGCTCTTTCGTAGTGGCGTTGCAGTCTACGATCTTCATCTCGATCTTTTGCAATATCCGAGATTCTGTCCCTCAGTGCTATTATAAGGTTTTCCACCTGTTCAGGTGTATCAAGCCTATACTTCCTGCAAAAGGACTGCATCTGACAAAAACGATCGAACTTACGTATCTCTTTTACCAGTTCCGGAGAGTATTCACGATATTTACGGCGCTTTTTACAGGATCTCAACTGTAGGCAATGATATGTGATAACCACACGAAATCCCGCTTTCCCAAGTCGTCTGGTATATCTGTACATCTTTTCCGTTGAAGGCTGTTCTTCTAGGTATCTGAACGGATCGGCAGCGATAACGGTATTTTTGATTATCCTTATGCGGAAGTCATCAAGACCGTAACCGGGCCCTAATGTTTTCAGTCTTACACACCTGTCTGAATCTGGAAGTTTCAACTTGGGATACTTTAATTCCTTGCCGTTTTCGGTATCAAGGATAAACTTATATCCCATATCTTTCATTGTGGCAACAAACTCTTTTAGGGTACGACTGCTCTTTATGGCTTCGTCTATATCCGCTCTCACTTTGCCTACAAGTGATATCTTGCCTTCCTGTTGGTCTTTCCACTCACGATAGTTCCTGCGTCTATCCTGATCGATCTTAGGTGCATTCTCGATAGACAATCCATATGCCCTGCAAATCGCGTCAGATGTGTCTCTCATGCGTCGAATGTCGTCTTTGGTGTCTCGATACTTATAACCGTCCCTGAACGATACAGAGTTCAAACAGAAGTGATTATGATAATGTCCTGTATTGAGATGTGTGGCAACTACCACCTCAAATCTGTCGCCCCACAAACGCTGCGCGAGCTCCACTCCGATCTTGTGAGCGGTATCTGCATCTACCTCGCCGGCTCGGAAAGACTGGTAGCCGTGATATGCTACGCGGCCGCCTTCCTTTCCCCAGAGCTGTTTGGTCTGGGTGAACTGCCTGGCAGCAATCTCGGGTTCACAGTTGATGCCGGTTACATAAAGCATCTCTTCTGTCTTATTATCATCCTCAATATAGGACAACACGTTATTCATAACACGTGCGGATGTTTTCTCAGGATTCTCGATATACTTAATTACTGAAGACGCACTACCTTTTACTGCCCACATGTTTGTTACTGCCATATCACTTCACCACCTTTCTGAAGGTATCGCACAACAGATCACATACCTCATGGATCTCGTTCTGATTTCTCTCCAGCTCAAGTCCGTGTACTATTCCTAAAACATTCAGCTTGCGGACAAGCTGGTTGAGATTACTGCCGACACGTCTGACCTCGAAGATCAGGGATACATAATCTGCATCCGGTGGAGCATTGATCTGGGCACCAAGAAGCACCGCTCTGCAGAACTTCTCTCTTGGCATTTTTGCCTTCTTCACCTTGTCATTTAGTGACCGCCATTCATCTTCGGTGAAGCGTATGACGACGGCTTTGTTTCTTCTGCTCATAGATATGTTTACCTCGTTCTTTCATAAAAATAGCGTCCGTTAAGGACGCCTTAGGGGTCTCAGGGTTCTCCCTGAAATGTGCTTTTTGATATCAAAAAGCGTAGCCTGCCTACTAATTAGGACAATTGTATGAGAACGTTGTCAGGAGATAGGCGGGAACCCGGGAGATGCACAGTTGTATCCCCCGAGTCTCCGCTTGTGAGCAAGGTAATTAGCCCGCTTTTCTAATGTCGTTATAGACTTCAGGCAACTTTCCTTCAGCTCTAAGATCGCTCTCTATCATGGCCTTAAAGTAGGCGTATTTATCCTTTATCTCCTTATTGGATATCTCACGTTCCAACTTCCTGAACATGATTGCAAAATAGTCCTGCATCCACTCATAGCCGGAGCCGTCTGGATCGTGCTCTGTCTCACGCGGAATGCCTTCAAGCATATCTGCAAGCTCTACAAGAAGTCTTACATCACCTTCACTAAACCCATACTTATAAGCAAATCTGTCCATAATATACGGGATGACATACTCTTCTTTGGGGTTGTAAACATAATACCCAC
>JAEEGG010021506.1_pt1 | contig 12804 bp, 10 predicted proteins | sample 9134161 | NCBI WGS metagenome assembly JAEEGG01 (sample SAMN16246543, study PRJNA631951) | gut metagenome | biome: gut microbiome; feature: rumen; material: CR-attached | host: Bos | place: Iran: Karaj | collected 2018-10
GCCGAGCGGCTCAGGATTTGGCCATGTCAGATTTTTCACTTACCTTAGTGCTGCAAATCAAGACAAGCAAAATCATCAATGGCGTGGCAAAGGTACAACAAAAATCTGAGAAAATCAGCGCTTTTGGCGGAATATTTTTCGTTTTGGACAAATTTGACCGTATTCTGTCCTCTGTAATCTATTACAGAGGGACGGTTCTTTTGTTATATTGGGTGGGTCAGAGACCCCGTGATCACTTTGGGGACTCTGAGAAATTCCCGTGATCCCTCGGGTTAATCAGAGAGTCCCCAGTGAGTTCTAGGACAAATGTTTGATGTTCAAGATCATACTTTTTTTTCTCTATCATATATAACCAGACATCTTTGTTTTTCCATTTATCTTCAGAAATGATATTAGTTCCAATATACAGAAATTCGATTCCATCCCATAATGGTATATGAGGCTGAGGAGAACTATGTATCCATTCATAAGTTTTCTCCAAATACTCTGTATCAAATAGGATAACAGAATCATTTACAATATCCCGCTTATCAACACCGCCACTATGGTGCGTGCAGTAACCAATATCTGGTTTTAGCTTGACAATCACAGTCTTACCCGTCTGGTTTTTTATTATATAAGAAACAGATGAACTTGGATCGCACGCAACGAAAGACAATACAAGAAATATTATTAACAACAAATGGTTTTTATGCTTCATATTTTTTGAATATTAATGTATATATGTATGATAATCATCTTCTATAACGTGATTCATACCTCTTTTAGTATAACAAAAGAACCGTCCCGATGTTACATTGGAATGACCATATATGGTTCTGTAGTCTCGTCACCAATATTTCCCTGACTGGCGATTTTTACGCACTTAAGGTCAAATTGATTATTAGTCAAAAATATTATTCTATAGGCTAACATGTATCTATGTTCACCTGAAACACCATCCAAATTCTTATTCTGTTTCAGTTGTAATGTGTCCCAGTCACTACATGTTTTTATTAACTTGTGAGAAAAAGAACAAATATCTGGATCGTTTTTGATAAATACGGAATCACTATTTTCTTTCATCCCTTCATTCAAGATGCCCTTTTTCTGATATCTCATATATCTATATTCGTAAACTCTGTCAGTTCCATAAACATCGTCTGACTTTTTATTCCAAAAAGCAAATAAAACAGTAGAAGTATAACTGTTGATTTCTTCTAAAATGTATACGGTGTCACCAACATTATATAAAGGAGACAATGTGCTGAAAATCTTTTGCTCCTTATTAAGTTTGCAACCTTTCTCCAATAAAGGGGAATGTTGATTAGGCATAAGTTTTTTCCCGCATGCTATCATGGAGTCACACAATTCACACCAGCGTTTATAGAGGATTATGGATTTTGGATCAGAGGGACGAATTATTTTTAATAATTGTTCTATATTTGATGCGTTCCAAACAAGGGTCTTTTTGTTAACTCTTTCACTATCTTTGTAATACGATTTACTTTCTTGTTCTATGCCATTACTTGTATAGTCCTCTTCAAAAACTCGGCATTTTTTGTTTTCTACACCAAGAGGGTCATAAGTAATCTTTTCAATGGTATAATGATTTCCGACAGGCAACTTCCCATATAACCCCAGATATGCAAACAAATAATGCTCACAGTTGTCTTTTGATAAATCAGCATAATTTAAAAGACCTAAAGAATAATTGAGAGGATGATTGTCCCTACTATGCACCACATACGCTTTAGTTTCCCATTTATACTCTGGAGCCTTATAAGAAAGCTCTTTCAAAGAATCTCCATTCCAAGAGAGTCTACACTCTGCACTACCAAAACTAACACGCCTTAAATAGCACAAGGAGTCATATTCGTACTCTATAGCCTTATTTGTTTCTGTAAATATCCTTTTACTGATTAATCCATCTTTCAGCAGTATTGACATATGACCTTCCGTTTTATCATCATAATCAATACAAACACCAGGATTTATAATATAACAACTATAACTATAAACAATCTGATTAGAGGTCTGCAAGATACTCAATTTGTTATTAAGTGTATCTAAGAAGCAATAATAATAGTAGTCGTGTCCGTTGTCGTTTTCAGTGACAGATAAAAGAAAAATGGAATCACAAGTATTTTGTGACCTGTCGGTTGGGTCCATCCTATAGCCGTGCTTAGATTGTTTTAAAGTACATCCTGCTATAGATAAAAGCATGAACATACAAACAAACGTTTTTAGTTTAATATTCATACAAATGATGTTCATAATATAACAATGGGGCCTTAGTAGATCCCTCCGATCTTTTCTATACGTTTCATATCATCATTTTCAAAATCAAAAAACACAAAACAATCTATGTCGTATTGTTCTTTTGTGTCACGTCGGGGTCAGGATACTTCGTGACTGTCACAGATTATCCTGTCCCTCGTGTGACATGTGTCAATGAAAACTTTCATAAGTCGTATTTTTCTTTGCAATACTCCATACGTGCCTTTTCGCCATTGATGTCATCCGCATCAAGCTGCCCTATGATTGGCATGTTGAGTATGTCCTGGATTTCTGGAGAAAGCTTTTCTATTGGCTGTATTTTAAACTTCTTCTTTCCTTGTCTTGAAAGAGCAAACTTGTTGATGAGAGACACAATAAATTCATCTACGGAAAGGTTCTGTGTCTCTGCTAACTGTTTTGCATCATTATATGCTGCTGAACTTAATGTGATTGTTGCCATATTGCTTCCTTTTTATGATTTCACGCTGCAAATTTACGATAAGTTTTCCAATCTTCCAAGTTTTCTCAGAAAAATGTCACGTTGGGGTCAGGATACTTCGTGAATGTCACAGATTATCCTGTCCCCCGTGTGACATGTCCCCCGTGTGACAGTAATTAGTTGGTTATTGGTTATTTAGTACCCTTTAGGCTCGCAGCGGCGGGCCTTTTTCATTTCCCCGCGGGTGTTTCAAATGTTTCAAATATTTCATGTTTCAAACGTTTCTTGGCGGTGAAAAATGGCATTTTATTAATGACATTTCCTATTTATTATTTTATATATAATAATAATCAACTAAATATATATGATAATAATCAACGGAATATTTCCGCGCCTTGGTGAAACACTTGAAACGTGAAACTTTTGAAACATCTGAAACATTCTTAACCGGAATTTATTTTTTTCTTAACGAGAAATCAAAATACCATTAACAAGAAAAGAAAGTTTTCATAAACAAAAATTTCTATTTGGAAAATATTTTCCGCCAATTTCGACAATCATAGATAATTATTCTAAGAAACACTTGATAAACAGAAAATCATTGCCTACTTTTGCAGCGCTTTTTTATTTTAACTTATTGTTTAATTCAAATTTTAAAGATTATGGGAGCAATCCGTGTTAAAGGTAAAATGCAACGACTGGCTGTTATGAATGACAACCGCGTCGTAGCGCGTGCGGTGCGTTACAGCACCGTGAAGCAGGATGAGCTCGTGAGCTATGCAGCCCAGTCGAGCCACATCCCGGAAAGTACCCTCCGCGCTTGCACGTTGGCAATGCGTGAGGCAGTCTCTTATTTCGTGCTGAATGGTCATCACGTCGACCTCGGCAAGTTTGGTATTCTTGGTATCCGCAGTAAGCAGCAGTCTGCTGCCGATGCCGAAGATGTAAGTGCAAAGAAGGTGCGTCGCGTCACCGTTGGTTTCACGCCGAGCATAGAGATCAAGGAGGCCATCGCACAGATCAGGATCACTACAGAAGTTTAGTCACTGATTAGAAAGATTGGACTGATGAACACTGATCCTGCTGCCTACTGCGGCTTTAGCCGCGAAATCAGTACAAATCAGTTTAATAAGTATAATCAGTGACCTAAGAAAATTACAAATCAAACAGATTACAGTTATGAAAAAGGGTCAGATACAATGTGACAGATTCTCCTGCCCCCGTCGTGACAAGAAATTCGAGCGTTTCATTTTTCAAAAGGGTAAAAATTGAGTTAATTAACTGTAATTCAAATGGTTGGTTTTGTGATTTGTAAGAAAAATCGAAAATTTTGACCAAAATTGAAACGCCCCTTTTGATACAACTTATTGGAAAAATGCTTATTTTTGTACATTGAAATGGAGGATTCGTAATAAAATATGTTAAAAGAACAGTCCTCCCATGCAAGATTTTCAAAGAATAGAGTTGTATAAATAAAAGGTAATAGATAGGCTTATGAAAAAGAATCGTATTTTATGGATGTGCGCAGTGCTGATGATGGCTGTCGGCATGAAAGTTTGTGCCCAAACGAGTTATGAATATCAACCATTCATAAAAGAAGGCAAGATATGGAACGTAACTTACTTGACGTGTGAAGGGCTTTCAAGTTATAAAGAAACTTACACCATCAAAGGCGATACCATTATCGAAGGAAAGCAATATAAGAAATTCTTTGCTGGGAGCAAGTATGCCTATGCTTTGCGTGAGGATGAGAAAAAGGTGTATGCAATAGCAAGCACAGACAAATTTGGGAAACCTAATACGAAAGAAAAACTATGGTATGATTTTGATGTAAACAAAGGCGACGTCATAGATTTAGAAGTCTCCAATTTATCTGTGACAGAGATTGATTACATTCTTATCAACGGTGTGAAACATAAGTATTTCCAACTGTATGAAACTTCCAAAAGTGTACCTACTGAACATGCTCAGGTTTTATGGGTAGAGGGCATTGGGAGCTATAGGTCACCGGATTGGCCCAATGGATGGTTTAATGATGGCGGCACTGCAACTATGGACGAGTGTTATGAGGACGGTCTGTGTATTTTTTCACATGATGACTTTGTAAGTATTAAAGGGAATGTTAACACGGTAGTAGCCAGTGCTGCTGTACCTGAGCGGCGGATGCTGGAGCAGGGCAAGGTGTGGACTTACACGTACCACCACTTTGAGGACCGTGAGACACCAGCGGCCAATGGCAGTTATTACGATCACTCGATGTGGTTGTCGTACTACAAGCTGGAAGGCGATACCGTTATTGACGGACGAGCCTATATGAAGCTCTATCGGTGGGATGACCGTGACAGAAATCATAAGTACTTTGGTGCCTTCCGTGAGGACGAGGAGGGAAAGGTGTATATGTACGACCTCGAAGGCAACAAGCAGGATGGTCTTGTGCTCGACTTCAGCCTGCACTACGATCGCGGTTATTTCCCCGATGTCGTGCGCATCGCTGAGACCATCAAGGTTGCGGGCGAATCATTCCGCAGATACCGTTATCAGGAAGTCAGTCCCGACGGCAGCAAATATATGCTCCCCTACATCGCCATTGAAGGCATTGGTTTCATAGAACAACGGGGTCTGATATTCGATCCCTATGCGCCAGAGCCCGACTGTATTTGCGACTACGAGTCATTGACATACGTCTATGATAATCATTTCTGGTTCTCCGCTTCCGACTTCCATGCTCCAAAAGAGATAGAACTCGCTGAGGGCGAACAGCTGCTGATCACAAACAACAACGACTTTGCCTTCAACCTGTTCCGTCAGGCGCGTGGCGAGACGAGCAGCATCATGTCGCCTCTCAGTATCACCTTTGCCCTTGGCTTGTTGAACAACGCTGCCGCAGGACAGACGTTAGAGGAAATCAACCGCACGCTCGGTTTCGGTGAGGCTGGGGCAGATGCCATTAACGCCTTCTGCAAAAAGATGCTCGATGAAGCCAATACGCTCGACGAGAAGACCAAGGCCCTTATCGCCAACACCATTTTCGTGAACGAGGGCTTAGGCTATCAGTTGCAAAACGGATTCATTGAGAAAGCCAATGAGTTCTACAACGCCCAGCCACAGAACCGCAATTTCCTTGATGGCGAGACGATGGATGTGATCAACCAGTGGGCCAGCGACCATACGGAGGGAATGATACCAAGCGTGCTTAATAAGGACACCTTCAATCCTTTGGCGGTGAGCTATCTTCTGAACGCCATTTATTTCAAGGGCGAATGGGCTGACCCGTTCGATGTTGCCAACACGAAAGATGAGGCTTTTGGTGGTGGTCCTGCCGTACCGATGATGCACAAGGAAAACTTTGCCATTCCCTATGCGGAGAATGACCTCTATCAGACCATCATGCTGCCTTACGGCAACGGTGCCTACAGTATGCGCATCTTCCTGCCTCGCGAAGACAAGACCATCGGCGATGTGCTCGAAGGACTCAACGGTAGCAACTGGCAGGTTTCAAGTTATACCTGTGACGTAGACCTGAAACTTCCGCGCTTCGAGACGGACAAAAGGATAGAACTCGAGGATGTGATGTCGGCCTTAGGTATGCCGACCGCCTTTAGTCCCGCTCTGGCTGAGTTCCCCTATTTCTGTAACTATCCCGTCTATATCGGCAAGATGTTTCAGGTGGCCAAGATCAAGCTCGACGAGCAGGGTACTGAAGCCGCTGCAGTCACCGTCATAGGAATGGAGACCTCTGGCATGCCGAAACGCGTCGTATTCCACGCCAACCGTCCCTTCCTCTACGTGATCAGCGAGCAGTCGACGGGTGCAATCTTCTTTATCGGACAATACACGGGCGGTGTGAAAACGTTGTTCGAGTCAGGTATCGCTGCTATAAAGCAGAATAAACCAACTGATGAACTCTACAATCTTTCAGGCCAGCGTCTGAACAGTATCCCTGCCCACGGCCTTTATATCCAAAACGGCAAGAAGATTCTGAAGTAGACGCTGAAAGAAGGGCGCCGTGGGGTCTGGAACCTTTGCGCCCATTAAAAATAGCACCCTTGCGTGCAAGATTTGCGATGCTCGGGTGTTAATATAAGAAAGAACAAATAAAAACGAAAGCGTATGAAAAAAAGTATTAGTATTTGGATGTTTGCTGCGCTGATGCTGGCAGGATGCAGCAGTGATGATGGCTTGAATGAGCCTCAATCGAACCTCAATTGGACGTCAAACACACTTCTAATCACCAACAATGAAAATGTTGATGTAGAAGAATACTCTGTGACAAACAACAAGTTTTATATAGACGAGATGCCTATTTTGGAAAATAACTGTCCGAGATTTATTTTTCATTGTTATATAGAGAAGTCGTTTGACTTACAAGCACTGATAATCCGAATAATAGGTGTCAAGCAAGACATAGGTGCATTTCAAGTGGGAGAGACATTCCTGTTGAACCAGTTTAATGCTAGTTTGAGGCCAATCGAAGAGTGTGGCACCACACCTGCACAATTTAGAGCCACGGAAGGGAGCATCAAACTGGTGAATAAGAAAAAGGTTGGTGATAAAGACGTATTAACCTTCCAAATCAATAATCTGACTTTCGAAAGGGGTTATACCATTAATGGCATCGTGGATTTCGAATATGAAGGAACCGTGTTTTGAATAACAAACATCATACGAAGAAACTAACAATATGGATCGCCATAATCCTAATGTCACAGTAGGGGCGTTTCTTGCGTCCCTTCGGTAGCAAGCGGCAAGCCGATTACCTATTGTGTACACGCCGTCAGGCGACTGTCACCAGATATTCCGTTGCCGTCATCACAGGTATCTTCGATGCTGTGAAATCTTTGCCGTTGCGGGTAATGATGACATCAGCTTTGGCTTTTAAGGCAGTGTAATATTGTAGGGCATCTTCGAAGTCCTTGAATTGCGAGGCCAAGGAGTCATCAACCGTACGCTCGCTGGTTGTAGCAACTCGGGAGAGTTGGCGAAAATTAGACAACAGATTGCGTACACCCTCGGAACCATGCTTGCGAAGGAGGAAAGAGGCAGTGGAATAAGTCATCGGCGAGACGATGAGTTGCACTTGCTTGTTGTAGGCCATAGTGAAAAGACGTACAGCGTCGTGACAGAAAGGCTCACGACGGTCAAGCAGATCGACAACAATATTGGAAATAGGCGTGTCATTTGTACTTCTCCTCCAAATATTCGTTATAGGCTTTACTGGCGTTCAAGTCGTCATCAGCCACAGGACTTCCTGCACCAAGCAGACTAAGCACTATGTCAGGGACTTCTTCATCTTTGGCGGCGGTCTTGTTGGCGGGGTGAGCATGACGCCGGAGACGTCGCACATAGTGCTGCACGTTCTCCAGCATCTCGACGCTCATCTTGTCGAGTTCAGCCACGATGGATGTTCTTAGTTCAACGGTTGTCATGACTATATTGTTTGATATCGCCTGCAAAGATACAAAACTTTTGCGAATTATGGTGCGGTTATCGTATAAAAAAATAAAATGTACACAGAAGGGACGTTTCCTATTGTGTACATGACTATATTGTGTCCTTCCTGGCGTTTCATTTTTTTAATAAGGATATTTAGAGCCAATTACCTGTATTACAGGCGGTTGAATCTTTGTTTTGCGTCAAAAATCGAAAAATTTGGCCAAAAATGAAACGCCCCTTTTGATACAACCTATTGAAATAATCCGTATCTTTGTGTAACATCGGGACGGTTCTTTTGTTATACGAGCCTCGCTGCGTTTCCTCGATTTCCCCGATTTCCCGTTTCTTTTGTTGCTTTGTCACCCTAAATACAATGATATTCACGAATAGAACATATTTTCCTGCGAATTCTTTGTGGGTTCGTGGGATTTTTGTATCTTTGCGGCAACTTTTGTAATTATGGAAAAAATAATTCTCGATCCCCATGGTGAGGCGCTGATGCAACAGTACCGTGAATTGGTGCCCACACTTCAGGAAATGGCAAAGAAGGCGTACGACCAGTTGCGTCGTGCGCTCCGTGAGCAAGGCATTTATGTGACGGCCTTCGAATACAGAGTGAAAACCGAACAGTCGCTGGCTGGGAAATTGGAACGTAAAGGTGCAAAGTATAAGAGCATCTATGATATAACCGACCTGGTAGGTCTGCGCGTCATTACTTTCTACACCGACGAGGTGGACAAGGTGGCGGTCATCGCGAAACGCGTGTTCGATATCGACTGGCAGGAGAGTGTGGATAAGCGCAAGTTGCACCAGTTGGACAGCTTCGGCTATAACTCGCTGCATTATATATGCAGGCTGAGGAGTCAGGAGACAGGAGACGGTAGTCAGGAGACAGGAGACAGGAGTCAGGAGGCAGGGGGCATTCGCTTCGAGTTGCAGATGCGTACGGCCTTGCAGCATGTTTGGTCGACCATCGAGCACGATACAGGCTATAAGGGCGAGGTGAAGATCCCCCGTGAGTACAAGCGACAGTTCAGCCGTCTGGCAGGTATGCTGGAACTGGTCGACGATGAGTTCAGTCGTCTGCGCATCGTGCTCACCGACTACCGCCGTCAGGTACAGACGTTGGTGAAGAGCGGACAGTTAGGCGAGGTGTCGCTTTCGGACGATTCGTTCCGCAGCTATCTCGACCTGAAACCCTTCGACCGCCTGAACCAGCGGATTGCGGCTGTGAACCAGGCAGAGATCTATCCCGTTTCGCTGATGAACTTCCTGCCGCTGTTAGAGTCGTTCGGATTAGAGACACTTGGTGATGTGCAGCAGTTTATCGACGAGAATAGCGACGATGCCTACCAGTTGGCCCTCTCGCAGTTAGCTGTTACCGACCTCGATATCCTTTCATCGGGCACCGCCCTGCAATATCTCAGTCTGGTGTATGTGCTGAAACACAACGGCGGGCGCGACGGCCTGAAGTTTGTCTACGACACCATCAACGGCGAGAACGATGCCAATATCCGTCTGGCAGACATGATGCTGGAGCAGGCAGAAACGCTGCGGTTTATGCAGGCGATGAGAAAGAAAACGATATAAACTGTTTGTATTTTTACTATATGAAACGAACTACACTATTACTAATCTTAATTACATTGCTGACATCGGGCGTGCTGTGCGCAGTGCAGGCAGCCGAAAAAGGGTCGCAGCGTCAGACCATCCGTCTGAATAAAGGGTGGAAGTTTGCCTTCGGACATGCGGCCGACCCCCAGAAGGATTTCGGTTGCGGCACGGAGTATTTCAATTATCTGACTAAGGCCAGCTCGATTCATAACGAAGGACCGTATGCACAAAAATTTAACGATTCTATTTGGCAGGAGATACAGATTCCGCACGATTGGGTGACGACATTGCCATACGCCGCTGAGGCGAGTCATTCGCACGGCTATAAGACCGTAGGCTGGAAATATCCCGAGACCAGTGTGGGCTGGTATCGTAAAGTCCTCAAGATTGGCGAGGAGGATCTGGGCAAGCGGCTGATGCTTCGCTTCGACGGTATCTTCCGCAATGCGCAGGTGTGGTTCAACGGCTTCTATATGGGCACCGAGCCCAGCGGCTATGCCACGCAGATATACGACATTACCCCTTATATCAATTATGGGGGCGACAATCTGATCTGTGTACGGGCTGATGCCTCGCTCGAGGAGGGCTGGTTTTATGAGGGCGCCGGCATCTATCGCGATGTGTGGTTGGAAAAATCGGCTGAGGTGAGTGTGGCACCCTTCGGCACATTCGTCCGGGCCGACCTGAAGCAGAAACCTGGCAATGCCGTTCTGACGGTCAGGACCGAGGTGACCAACAGCGGACACCAGAAGCAGCAGTATGCGGTAGACATCCGACTGCTCGATGCTGAGGGACAGGAGGTGGTGTATGGCAAGGACAATCATCCGAGCAATCTGAACCCAAAGGACACGCGAGGGCAACTGTGCGTTATGGTGGTCAAGAATCCCCATCTGTGGAGTCCCGATGATCCTTATCTCTATCAGGTAGAGCACATCGTCAAGGTGAATGACGAAGTGACCGATGTCTATACCACCACAATCGGCATCCGCGAGATTGCCTTCGACGCAGAACGGGGCTTCCTGCTGAACGGTCAGCCTCTGAAACTGAAGGGCGTGAATATGCATCAGGATCATGCCGGTGTGGGGGCCGCTATCCCCGATGCCCTGCAGGCGTGGCGCATCCGTCAGCTGAAGGCCATCGGCTGCAACGCCTATCGCGCTTCGCATAACCCCATGACCCCGGCTTTGCTCGATATCTGCGACCGCGAGGGCATGCTGGTCATCGACGAGAACCGTCTGATGGGTATCAACGAGGAACATCTGCGCCTATTGGAGCGGATGATCAAACGTGATCGCAACCACCCGTCTGTCATCCTCTGGAGCAACGGCAACGAGGAGTGGGGACTGGAAAATACGATTCAGGGTACCCGTGTGGCGGAGGCCATGCGCGAATATACCCGGCTGCTGGATCCCTCACGTCCCAGTACGGTGGCCAATGCAGGCGGCACAGAACTGATCAAGGGGCTCGATGTGGTGGGTTTCAATTATATCGTGCAGAACGATGTTGACAACCGTAAGAAGGCGAATCCTTCCTGGAAGATCGTGGGCACTGAGGAGACATCGGGCTGCGGCACACGAGGGGTGTATTTTAATTTCCCCGGCCGTATGGTTAGTATTAACTATCACCCAACACCTAACACCCAACAGCCAATACCCCCCAACGTCATTGAGCGCGGTTGGAAGTTCTATGACGAGCGCCCCTGGGCAGCAGGCTTGTTCTATTGGACGGGCTTCGACTATCGCGGTGAGCCCAATCCGCTCAGCTATCCCGCCCACGATTCCGAGTTCGGCATCTTCGACTATTGCGGATTCCTGAAGGATGAGGCCTACTATCTGAAATCGTGGTGGACGAATGAGCCTGTGCTGCATATCTTCCCCCACTGGAACCTGGCAGGTCATGAGGGTGAGGAGATTGAGCTCTGGGCATACAGCAACTGCGACGAGGTGGAGCTCATCGTGAATGGTAAGAAGTTAGGGCGTCAGCTGATGCCCAAGAACGGCCATCTGAAATGGAAGGCTGTCTATCAGCCCGGCAAGGTGGTGGCGTATGGCTATAAAAACGGCAAGCGTACGATGACAAAGACCATCGAGACCACGAAGCCTGCCTATAAGACGGTGCTGAAGGCAGACCGTATGGAGATAGCTGCTGACGGGCGCGATCTGGCTGTGGTGACGGTCGAGGTACAGGATCAGAAGGGACGTATCGTGCCTGATGCCTGTCCGACACTGAACTTCACTCTTGAAGGCGAGGGTCGTATCCTTGGTGTCGGCAATGGCGACCCAATGTATCTGGGCGTCGATCATCCCAAGGAGAAAGACTGCCGACAGTTCAGCATCCCTGCCTTCAACGGTCTGGCTCAGATCCTGATACAGAGTGCCGACAATCCTTCTGCCCTCACGCTGAATTGTCAGAGCGCCGACCTGAAGTCAGGCAGCATCACCATCCAGACCAGATGATAATGCTGAGGTTCTGACATGACTCTTGAGATAATGAAATGGGGGCTCGATACTTCACAGTGTCGAGCCCCTTCGCAAACTTCAAACATTTGAGATACCCCGGCGAAAACGGGGTTGGCGTGAGCCAAAGAATCTCAAACTATCTTATGAATAGCAGCTCACGATATTTCGGCAGTGGCCAGAGGCTGTCGTCGACGATGAGCTCCAGCTTGTCAATCTGATAGCGGATGGTGTCGAGATACGGCTCCACCTTGTCGTGATAGGCAATGGCCTTGTCGTGCTCATCTTCAATCTTATTGGCCAGTTTGCGAGCATTGACGAGTTCCTCTACACCTTTCTCGATGGCAGAGGTGCGCTCGGCAATCTCCTCGATGATCTTGAGGTTGCGGGCGTTGATTTTCTCGGCCTTGGCAATGGGGAAGGCGGTAGAGACACTCTCCACATTCTTCAGCAGTTCGCTCTGATAACGTGTGGCCACGGGGATGATATGGTTCATCGACAGGTCGCCCAGCACACGGGCCTCAATCTGAATCTTCTTGGTGTAGGTCTCCCATTTCACCTCGTTGCGGGCCTCCAGTTCCTTCTTGGTCATTACGCCGTGGC
>JAEEGG010021508.1_pt1 | contig 12804 bp, 10 predicted proteins | sample 9134161 | NCBI WGS metagenome assembly JAEEGG01 (sample SAMN16246543, study PRJNA631951) | gut metagenome | biome: gut microbiome; feature: rumen; material: CR-attached | host: Bos | place: Iran: Karaj | collected 2018-10
GGCATGGATGACGACTCCCGTCGCGTTGTCGAGGGCGGCGAACAGCGTCGTGGTCCCGTGCCGCGCCTTCTCCCCGTCTTTGCGGATGGCCCCGGCGGAAGGGGGGGCGGCCATGGCCGCCGCCTGCCCATGACCGGACGGTCTCCGACAGGAAATAGGAGTGGAGACAAAGGGGGGGGTGTGGTAAAAAGTGGAAATGCAATCTGCGGAATCGACGGCGTCCTTGAGCCTGTGGCGGGCGGGACGCTGCGGATGGGGATTGCACGAAACGAAAAAACAATGGATACCACAACCGACAATTCTTCTTCCCGCCCAACCATGAAGCGCTTGCCCGAGAGCCAGCGTTCGACCTACCAATTTCCCGTTTACCGCTGGCTCAATTGGCTGGTCGTCGGTGGATACGGGATCGGGTTGGCCGCGATGTTCCTGCTGGCGGGGATGGTGGGGCTTCCGGCGCCAATCGTGTGGCCGTTCTTCGTGGTCGTTTTCTGCGTCGGCGTCGCCCTCCTCGGCCGCCCCCGGGCCCTGCTCGACGTCATGATGTTTTATTTCCTGCTCATGCCGAGCAACCGGTTGTTCGGCCTCCTCCCGCTTCCCCTGCCGGGGTTCATCGACGAACTGTTCTTCGTGCCGTTCATCGCGGTCATCTTCATGAACCTGGTCCAGGGCCGGGCCGTGAAGGGTGCCGGCTGGTTCCCGCTCCTCTTCGGCGTGGTCACGCTCATCAGCTGGTACGTGAACGGCAAGCAGATGCCGTTCTCCGCCATCAAGATCCTGCTGGTGAACCTGAAGTTCTTCATCATCTGGTACTTCTGCCGCCTCGCGCTGCCCTTCAAGAACAGCCGGGAACTGTTCCGGTGGTGCTGGCTGTTCATCGGTTTCGCCGCGTTGCAGATGGCGTACAACACGCTGTGGCAGCGGGCCCCCTGGCCGCGCATCCACCCGGACCTGAGCGGCGGCGTGTTCGGTCCCGACTCCTATGCGGCCCACGTGGTCGGCTACATTTCCGTGATCGCCCTCTTCCTCCTGGGGGGATGGAGCGCGACGCAGATGAAGCCGCTTCCGGGCCGGAAAAAACTGTGGGTCTGGGTGGTCGCGGGCATCATCCTCTACGACCTGGTCTTCATGACGGACACCAAGCACGTGCTGGTGCTGGCCCCGATCGCCAGCGCCGCCCTGCTGTTCCTGCCGGGATTGACCGCGAGATTCAAGATACGGGTCGTTTTCATGGCCCTGCTGATCGCCGTGAGCGGCTGGTATTACCTGAGCACCCAGAGGACGGAAGCGTACTGGCACTCCTTGCGCAACTTCGGCACGAGCCCCAAGGGCGAGCTGTTCAAGGCGGTGACCGTGCGCTTCCCGAAGCTCGTGAACTTCCCGCTGTTCGGCGCGGGGCCGGGGCTTTTCGCCTCCATCGAAGCGGTCGAACACCGCACGCCCCTGGCCCGGCGGTACATCACGCCGTACAGCGACGAGGAAGAGCGCCGCAGCCGTTTCGGTCGCCGGGGGACCACCATCGCCGCCTCCGTCGCCGGCTCCCTCAACACGGACTTCTTCTTCATCACCAGCGAATTCGGCTGGCTGGGCGAGGGCATCTACCTGGCATTCTGGATCTATTGCGTGATGGCCCTGTACCGGAAAGGGGTATGGAGCCGGCGGGCCGGCAGCGACTGCTGGGGCGTCTACCTGGGCCTTTCCATCTCGCTGGTCCTGTTCATGATGCTCCAGCTGCTCACCAGCGTGTCCACAGTGGCCTGCCTGTCGTTCCCGATCTGGATGTTGATCGGGCGCATTTGGGACATGCCCCTGTCGGGGGGGGACGCCGGAACGCTGCCCGGCGGTTCCGGGACGGAGGGCGAGCATGCCGCCTGACCGCACAAGTGGGGCGGGTGCCCCCGTGGAAGGTGAGTGGCCGGAAAGCCCCGTAAAATGAAGGTGTCCGTCATCGTCCCCGTGTTCCGCGTCCCCGGCGGTCTCCTGGAGGCCTGCCTGGAGTCGTTGGAAGGGCAGACGGCGCGGGACCTGGAAATCCTCTGCGTGCTGGACGGCCCGGACGAAGCGGCGCGGGAGCTCCTGGAAAAGCGGCGCGGCGCCGATTCCCGCATCCGGATCCTGCAATCCGCCGCGAACCGCGGCGTATCGTCCGCGCGCAACCTGGGGCTGTCGGAGGCGCGGGGGGATTGGGTGGCCTTCGTCGACGCCGACGATTGGCTGGAACCCACGATGCTGGAAGACCTGCTCGCCGCGGCCGGAGCGTGCGGGGCGGAGCTGGCCGCCTGTTCGTGGCGCCACGATCCAGCGCTCCCCGGCGAGGATGCGGCCGGAGGCGGCAGGGTCGAAACGCTGGACGCCGGGCGTCCGGCGGATTGGGTCCGGGCCCTGCACCTCCTGCGCAACGGCTCGTGCTGCGGGCGCCTGTTCTCGCGGTCGGCGTTCGGGGATCTGCGCTTCGAGGAAAGCCTGCGGCACGGCGAAGACCTCGTGTTCCTGCAACGGGCGCTGGCCCGGACCCGTCGGCTGGCCTGGGTGCCCCGCCCGCTGTACGTCTACCGGGTGTGCGAAGGGTCGGCTTCCCGGAAGACGATATCGGCGGACTCTTTCGTGAACTGGCTTTCCGCGCTGGAAACGCGCCTGGCCCTGGCGCGGCGGCAGCAGGGAATGCCCCGCGCGGCGCGGGCGATCCTGGCCTGGGACACCTGGCTGGCCCTCAACGATCCGCGGCCCCGCAAGGGGTGGACGGAGGAAGAAGGCCGCACCGCCTGGGAGGCGTTGCGGCGCTTCGCGGCGGCGGCGGAAGAAGACTTCCGGTTGCTGCCGGCGGACTTCCGGTGGGCCTGGCGGCGCGAAACGGCTTCCCTGCGGGCGTTCCGGAACCGTCCCCGATGGCTCAACGCCTGGCTGTGGCGGCGCGCGCGCCGCTTCCTGGCGGCCATCCCGGGGGGCACCCCGGCGGAGCGCCCCCGCCTGTATTCGGCGGCGCCGTGGGGGAGCGTGACCGGCGGCCCGTTGTGCGCACTGGACCACCTGTCGTTCCTCTCGGCGGACTACGAAGGGACCCTCGTCCTCTGCCAGCACGGCCCCATCGAAGGGAAGGCGGCGGAAGCGGGCATCCCGGTCTGGTGTTCGCCGCTCTTCACGGGCCGCCGCCACGCCGGGGCGCTCGCCTTGCCGGGGACGCTCCTGGGGATGGTCCTGCGGCGCTTCCGCTACGTGCGGGACTTGTCCCGGATGCTGCGGCGGCGTCCGGGCATCTTCCACATCCACGGCCGGGACGTGCACCTGCCGTATGCCATGCTCGCGGCGCGCCTGGCGGGGGTGCCCGTGGCGATGACGTTGCACGAAACCTGGATCGGAACCTTCACGGAATGGTGGCATCTGCTGCTGATGCGCGTCTTTCGCATCCCCGTCCTCTGCCTGTCCCGCGCGATGGTGGAGCAGTATCCGCGCCTTCTCCCGGCCCGGGCGGTCGTCCCGAACGCCGTCCGCGCCTTCCCGCCGTGGCCGCGGCCCGCCCCCGCCGTCCCCCACCCTCCCGTGGCCGGCCTCGTCGGCTCCATGGTGCCGGAAAAAGGCGTATCCCTGGCGCTGGAAGTCGCCCGCCGCCTGCGGGAAAAGGGAATGGAATTCCGCCTGCGCCTGGTCGGACGCTGGAACGGCGAGGATTTTCGCCGCGAAGCGGAAGCCTTCGTCGGCGCCCACGCCCTCGCCGGGTACGTGGAGTTCGCGGGGGAACTCCGGTCCCCGGACGAAATCTACCGGGAGATGGACGTGCTCTTCCTGCCGACGCGGCGGGATTCCTTCCCGCGCGTCATCATGGAAGCGATGTCGTGGGGGATTCCGACGGTGGCGACGCGGGTGGACGGCATTCCCGAGATGGTGGAGGACGGGGAAACGGGCCTGCTGGCCGCCCCGGGCGACACGGACGGTTTTGCCGCGGCGCTGGAACGCCTGCTGGGGGATGCCGCCCTGCGCGTGGAGATGGGCCGCAAGGCGAGGGAACGGGCTGAACGCCTCTTTTCGCCGGAGGCCTACCGGGCGAACATCCAGTCTTTCTATGCCACCCTGCCCGCCGTCCGGAAGGCGGCGGCGCGCGGCGGCGGAACGGGAGCGGCATGATGGGCAAGGAAGCGGAAGCGGCCACGGGCGCGGTCCCGGCGGTGTCGGTGGTGATCGTGTGCATGAACCAGCTGGCGCGGCTGCGCACCTGCCTGGATTCCCTGTACGCGCAGAACACGCGGATGCCCTTCGAGGTCTGGGTGGTCGCATACCGCTTTTCGCCGGAAAACCTCACGGCCCTGCGGGAGCTGTATCCGCAGGTGAGGATCGTCGAAAGCACCGGCACCCGCGGCTTCGCGGAGAACAACAACCTGGCGCTGCGGCGGGCGACCGGGAAATACTGCTTCTGCCTGAACGACGACACCCGCATGGAAATGCCCGCGATGGAGATGCTGGCGGCGGCGCTGGACCGTACGCCCGACGCGGCGGCCGTCATGCCCAAGCTCCTGGACTGGGACGGCGGCGTGCAATCCTGCGGGGACGGCGAACTCACGCCCGGCTACTGGTTCCTGCGCGAGGTGGGCATCCTCCGCTGGGGCGGCGGCAAGCGGGCCGGCGGGGAGCGCCGAGGCCTGTTCCGCGTCCCCAGCATCGGGGGGACCGCCTTCATGATCCGCACGGACGTGCTCCGGGAACTGGGATACTTCGACGAGCGCTATTTCTTCACGCCCGAGGACGCCGCCCTCTCCGCCCGCGCCAACGAGCGCGGCTACCACTGCTACGTCGAGGCCGACGCCGAAATCTTCCACGAATGCCACACCACGCTCAAGGCCCACCTCCTGCCCGTCATGGTGGCGGCCCAGCGCGGATTGCGCATCTTTTTCGCGCGGGAAAGCCGTTGGCGCGATTTCCGCGTATCCCTTCTCATGGCGGTCCGCGACCTCCTCAAGCTGTTCTACTGGTGTTTCCGCCGCGGGGAATCGGCCCGCCTCCACCGGCGCCTCTGGCGGGCGATGCTGGCGACCGTGTTTTCCCGCGCGCCGGCGAAGGACCTGTTCGTCCGCTACGCGGCCCCCGCCCCGGACCGCGGGCGGGGCGCGGCGGCGCCTTCGGAGGGTGGCGCGCCATGAAAGCCGCCACGATCCACACCCTCTACGGCCGCCGCGCCGGCGCGGAACTCTGCTTCGAGAAAACCCTCGCCTCGATGGCGGAACAGGCGCCCGCCATCCGCTGGACCGTGCTCTGCAACCGGGAGTCGCGCCCCGTCGTCGAAGCCCTGGGGCTGCCCGGCGTGGAAGCGGTGTACGTGCCCGATCTCGACAACCAGTTCAAGAAGGCCTACTGGCTCGAATTCCGGTCGGCCGCCTTCTTCCGCTCCCGCCCGCAGGACGTGTTCTGGAACCCGAGCGGATGCAACCACTTCCCCGGCAGATGGCCGTTCCCGACGGTCACGACCTTCCTCGACCTGGGCGAATACCACGTGCGCGAGAAATACGACTGGAAGCGGATGGTCTTCCGCAAGGCCATCTGCATTCCGCGCTCGGCGCGCCGCTCCGCCGCGTTCACCGCCATCTCCCGCTTCACGGCGGAAGACGCGGAGAAAATCCTGCATCTCGACCACGTCCGTCCGGTTCTCCTCGGTCCCTCCCCCCACGTCCTGCCGCCCGTTCCCGACGCACGGGCCGTGCTGGCCGCGGCCCTGGGCGGCGAGGTCCCTGGACGCTTCTGGTTCGTGCCGGGCCGTACGGACTTCGTCGGCAAGGGGCTGGACCTGATCCTCGACGCCGCCGGGCGCGATGGCGGCCGGGACGCCGACGCCGTCTTCTTCACCGGCCCCGAAGGGGTCGCCCACGGCGCGTTTCTCGAACGGCTCGCCCGCATCGACGCCGGACGCGGCCGCCTGCGCTATCTGGGACGCGTGCCCGAAGACGTCCTCTCCGCGCTCTACCGTGAATGCTTCGCCGTCGTCCTCGCCTCCCGCTTCGAGGGCTTCGGATTCCCCGTGCTGGAGGCCATGGACGCCGGGGCGCCGGTCGTCTGCTCCGACGCCGGCTCGCTCCCGGAAGTCGCGGGGGACGCCGCCCTGCTGTTCCCGTCCGGGGACGCCGGGGCCCTCGCCGCCTGCATGGCGCGGCTCCGCGGCGAACCGGGCCTGCGCGACCGCCTCCGGGAACGCGGCCGGGAACGGAGCCGCCGCTTTTCCTGGAAAACCTGCGGACGCGAAATGCTCGACGTGCTCCGCGCGGCGGCCGGACGGGGCGGCAAGGACGTCCGGCCATGAAGGTCACGGTCCTTATCGTCACGATGAATCCCCGGGAACGCCTCGGGGCCTGTCTGGACAGCCTGAAGGCGAAGACGCGCCTCCCCTTCGAGGTCCGCGTGGCGGCGCACCGCTGCAAACCGGAGGACGTGGCGTGGCTGCGCGGCGCGTATCCGTGGATTTCGGTGGTCGAGAGCGACGGCTCCGCCCGCGGCTTTGCCGAAAACAACAATCTGGCCGCGAAGGGCGCCCGGGGCGAGTACCTCTTCCTGCTGAACGACGACACGGTGCTGGACACGGACGCGGTGGACCGCCTGGCGGCCCTCCTCGACGCCCGCCCCGACGCCGGCATCGCGAGCCCCTACCTCCTCAACCGCGACGGCAGCGTCCAGTTCTGCGGCGGGGTGGAGATGACCGCCTGGACCTGGTTCCTGGCCGAGATGCGCTGGCGGCGGATCGTGGACATGCGCAACCCCTTCGTCGGCGCGGGCGGCGTCTTCGAAACCCAGAACGCCATGGGCGCGGCGATGATGGTCCGGCGCTCGCTCTGGGAAGAACTCGGCGGGCTCGACGAACGGTTTTTCTTCGGCCCGGAGGACACCGCCCTCAGCGCGGCCGTGCGGGAGCGGGGCCTGAAAATCCTGATGGACGAAGGCGCGCGCATCTACCATCTGCAGAGCGAGAGCCTCAAGCGGAATTTCATTCCGGTCATGCTGGCCTACCAGCGGGGATGCGCCATCCACTACGGGCGGAAGGGGGTGCTCGCGGCGCTGTGGGTGCGCCTGCTGATCGCGGCGCGGGATTCGATGAAGCTGGCGGGGTGGCTGGCGAAGGGAAACAGCGAGAATGCAGTGGTGCACCGGCGGCTCTGGTGGCTGATGCTCCGGACGGCGTGGTCGCGGGCGACGCCGAAGGCGCTCTTCGTGCGCTACGGAACGGAGACGCGGGCGGGGTTCGTCGCGGAAAAGGCCGCGGGAGCCGGGGCGGGGAGGAAGGAATGAGGGCGGCATGGACGGAAGGGTGAACGTGATTCTGTCGGACCGCGAAGCGGCGGCGTGCGAGACGTTCCGGAAGGGGCTGGAGGAGGGGAGCGGGGAAAAATGGACCGTCTGGGCGTGCGTGAGCAACAAGGGACGCTCGCGCGGATACAACGTCATCCGCTACTTCAAGTACCTGTTCTTCCCGCTGGAGGTGTACCGGAAGCGGAAACGTTTCGCCAAGATGTTCGCCTGGCAGGTGTTCTACGCGGTGGGATTCGGCTTCTACGACCGGCTGCTCGGCGGGCGGGCGGACAACCTGGTGTTCGGGAAAAACCTGATCTACCGCCCGAAGGGCGGCTGGGTGGGGCGGTTGTACCTGAAATGGCTGAAATACGCGGCCGGCCGGGGGCGCAAGGAGCTGTACCTGGTTTCTTCCCAGGCCTACCAGTCCTATCTGGAAGAACAGGTGGGCGTGGAAAGCAACCGCATCAAGGCCATGCCCTTCGGCAAGGAAGATTTTTCGCGGACGGAGGAAGCCGGGGCGCCGCGCAAGGAAAACCCGGATTGGCCTGCGGGCAGCTACCTGCTGGCCCTGGGCCGGAGCAACCGGGACTACGATTGGCTGGTGGACGCACTGGAAGGCACGGGCCGGAAACTGCACATCATCAGCGACGAATACCGTCCCGCGCGGCTTCCCGAAAACGTCCGCGTCAGCAACGGCCTGAACGGCCTGCAGGTTCTCCCCTCCCTCCGCGATGCGGCCGCCATGGTCTTCCCCATCGACGACGGGCGGCTCGATGCCGGCGAAACCGTCCTGCTCATGGGTTTCATGTTCGCCAAGCCCGTCATCGTCACCGGACCCAGCTGCCTCGCCACCGACTACCTCCGCGACGGGCAGAACGGCCTCGTCGTGGAAAAGGATGCCGACGGAACATCCCTGAAAACCGCCCTTGCCCGCCTGGATGCCGAACCGGGACTGGCCGCCCGCCTCGGTGCCGCCGCCCGCGAGGAGTACGAGGACAAGTATTCCGAGGAAGAATACGGACGCCGTGTCGGCACTTGGATACGCAATCTGGTACAGGCTGCCCCAACCCAAAACGGAGAAACACCATGAAAACTTCCCTGCTCGCAAAAATGGTCCTGAAATCCATCACCCAAGCCGCATCGGACGCCTTCCGCCCCCAAAAGCCGCTTCCCGTCCCCTCCAACCCCGGCGAAGACAACTTTCCCATCCGCCTGACGCCCGCCGAAAAGGCGTTCTTCCTGGAACAGGTCAGGGATGCCTCCTGCTACCTGGAGTTCGGGGCCGGCGGCTCCACGTTCCTGGTTCTCAGGGAAACCGCCATCCCGGATGCCACCTCCGTCGAATCCGACCCCCGATGGCTGGACCATCTGCGGAACTGGCCCCTGATCCGCGGAAACGAGGGCAAGCGCCTGCATTTCCTGCACGTCGACATCGGCAAGACCCGGGATTGGGGCATCCCGACGCAGATCGGCATGATCAAGCGCTTCCCGGACTATTCGTCCGCCCCCTTCCGTTCGGGCAAGAAGTACGACACCGTCTTCATCGACGGCCGTTTCCGCATCGCCTGCGCCGCCGCCGCCATCCTCCATTGCCCGCCGACGGCCAAAATCCTCATCCACGATTTCGACTGGCGCCCGCAATACCGTTGCCTGCTGGATTTCCTGGATGTCGCGGGCACCGCCGACACCCTGGCGTTGTTCCGAATCAAGGAGCCGGTCGACCGGGAACGGCTCCGCCGCCTTTACGAAACCCACAAGGACGATTACACCTGATGCTTCCGGCGGCCACTCCATGACGGCGAACGCGCGCATCGTCCTGAACATCCTGGCGACGTACGGGCGGAGCCTGTACGCGCTGGTCCTGGGGCTGTTCACGGCGCGCTGGGCCCTGCAGGCCCTCGGGCAGGTGGACTACGGCCTGATGGGCGTGGTGGGCGGGCTGGCGGCGTTCATCTCCTTCCTGAACAGCCTGATGGCGGCGGCGGTCGCCCGCTTCTATGCGGTGAACGTCGGCAAGGAAAGCGTGGCCGAGGACAAGGCGGCGGCGCTGGAGGAGACGCGCAAATGGTTCTCGACGGCCGTGGTCCTGCACACGGTGCTCCCGACGCTCTTGATGCTGGCGGGATATCCGGCGGGCGTCTGGGCGGTGCGGCATTTCCTGACGATCCCCCCGGACCGCGTGGCGGACTGCGTGTGGGTCTTCCGCTTCGTCTGCGCCAGCACCTTCCTGACCATGGTGTGCGTGCCGGTCCAGGCGATGTACACGGCCAAGCAGTACATCGCGGAACTCACGGTGTATTCCTTCGCGACGACGACGCTCAACGCCGGATTCCTCTACTACATGGTGACGCATCCCGGCGTCTGGCTCGCGAAATACGCCTTCTGGACCTGCCTTCTGGCCCTGGCGCCGCAGGCCATCATCGCCCTCCGCGGCCTGTGGATTTTCCCCGAGTGCCGCCTGCGGCGGGCCCGCGGCGAGCTGCGCCGGCGCATCGGGGAACTCGGCCGCTTCGCCGGGTGGCTGGTTTTCGGATCGCTGGGCATGCTGTTGCGCGGACAGGGCATCCAGATCCTGCTGAACAAGTACTTCGGCCCGACGGCGAACGCCGCGATGACGGTGGCGAACCACGTGAACGCGCAGACGCAGACGCTGGCGATGTCGATGGTGGGGGCCTTCCAGCCGGCCATCGCGACCGCCTACGGGGCCGGGGACATGGACCGGATGCGGGCGCTGGCCTACCGCGCGTGCAAGTTTTCGATGCTGTTCGTGCTGGTGTTCGTCCTGCCGCTGGGCCTCGAACTGCGGGAGGTGCTGCGGCTCTGGCTCAAGGCACCGCCGCCGCACGTGTACGGCCTCTGCCTGTGCATGTTCGCGGTCACGGTGGTGGACCAGGCCTCCGTCGGACACATGATGGCCGTCAACTCCCGCGGGAAAATCGCCGCGTACCAGGCGTTTCTGGGAAGCGTCCTCCTGCTGGCCCTGCCCATGGCCTGGCTGTTCTTCGCCCTCGGCGGCGGCGTGTACTGGGTGGCCCCCGCCCTGGTTTCCACGAGCCTGGTCTGCACGTGGGGGCGGGTCGGCTTCGCCAAGTCCCTGGTCGGCATGTCGCCCCGGCTCTGGTTCGGCCGGATCGTGGTGCCGACGGCCATCGTGTCGGCGGTCTGCCTCGCGGTCGGGGCGCTCCCCCGGCTCTGGATGCCCCCCTCCCTCTGGCGGGTCATCGCGACCACCGCCGCCTGCGAACCGCTCTTCCTCGCCTTGACCTGGTGCATCCTGCTGGAAAAACCGGAACGCGAATATGCCATGGAAAAAGCCCGCGGGCTCTGGCGACGTCTGGCGAAAGGGGCCGCCGCATGACCCCCCGGCCGTCGCCCATTCCATTGTTCTGGTACCGGGACACGCCCAATTTCGGCGACGCCCTCGCCCCCCTCCTCGTGGAGAAGTTTTCGGGGCGGCGTGTCGTCGCCTCCACTCCCCGGCGTTGCCGGATGTGCGCGGTGGGGAGCATCCTCGACTCCTTCTTTTCCAGGGGTTTTTCCCTGAAGCGCCGCCTCTACAGGCGGATCGCCCCCCCCGTGCTCGTCTGGGGCGGCGGCTTCATCCAGCCCGAGCGGGAGGGATGGACCGATCCGCGCCGGAGATTGGACGTCCGCGCCGTCCGCGGGAAACTCTCGCGGGAACGGATCCGCAAATATCTGGGAATCGACAAGGAAATCGCCCTCGGGGATCCCGGCTTGCTGTGCGCCGGGCTTCTGGAAGGGAGGACCATTCCCAAAACACACGACCTCGGCATCATCCCCCATTACATCGACCGGGACAATCCCTTGTTGGACCGTTTCCCCGCCGGAACGTCCCTCCGCATCGATGTCGGAGCCCCGCCCCTCGACGTCCTGGAGCAGATCGCCTCCTGCAGGGCCGTCGTTTCCAGCGCCATGCACGGACTGATCGCGGCCGACTCGCTGGGCATCCCGAACATCCGGATGGTCCTGGGCGGGAAACTCATGGGCGGCGATTACAAGTTCGACGACTACTACTCCGCGTTCGGGATCGAGAACCATCCGCGCGTGGTGCTGGACGCCACCGGCCCGGTTCCGGACGCGCGTTGCATCATCGAGCGGCATGCGGTTTCCCGGGAGATGGTTGAGGCGGTTTGCGCGAATCTCCTGGCCGCCCTCCACCCCCTCCCCGCCTGAACGGGACCCGGGTCCCGCCCGCTTGTCCTATTCGCCCAGCAAAACCGCCAATTTCATCCGGCGGAAGGCCATGCTTGCCAGCCATGACGCCCCGTATGCAACCAATGCGATGCCGCAGCACAGGACCACCGGCGGAATGTCGCATGGCCCGAAAAAGCGGTACAGGACGTAGATGGCCATGGGATGGAACAGATAGATGCCGAACCCGTTTTTGCATGCGGAAACGACCGGCGGCAATCCCATGAACTTCCCGGGGATGCACGCGGAAAGCCCGGCCAGGGCCAGCCCTCCCAGCACCGCTTTCGCCACACTCGCGATCCACCCGACGACCCCGGACAATTGCCACACCAGGACGGCCGCCGCCAGCAGGAAAACGGGATGCCGGACAATGCCGGCAAGGGTTCCGTGGAACCGGTTGAAAACGAATCCCAGATGGAAATACAGCGCGTAATGGGCCAAATTCCGCAACTGGAACGTTGCCGGCAACCTGGCCGACACGAAAGACGCGCACGCCAGCAGAACCGAAACGCCCACCATGGGCAGCACCCCGGGGGCGCGGAGGATTCCGCCCCCGGCCGCACACAGCAGGAACACCTCGAACAAAACCGCGAGATACCACAAATGCCGCGGATCTTCGCCAAGCAGGATGTCCTTGCAACAATAGGCCGCATAGGATGCGTCGGTGAAACCGAAAAAGACCATGACCGGGGCCACGTACGCCAATCCGAAAAACAAATACGGCACGAGAAGCCGCAGGGCCTTGTTCTTCAAGAACCGCCGCGTGTCCCTGTACTTTCCCAGGTCGTCGACGCACAGGCCGTACACCATTCCGGATACGGCCATGAAAAACGGCATGTGGAACGAATAAACCAATTGAGTCAGGAACGCCAGCCCCTGCGACGGGTTCAGTGGAGACACGACCCCGGCTCCCGTGTACATCCGGGATGAATGGGCGAACACGACCAGAAGGGTCGCGACGAACTTCATGGCATCGTAATGGCGCGATTTTTCTTTCATGGTTCCGCTTCCTCGATACGCCCATCCTAATCCAACGGGCCATCGGCATCAATGCCGACGGCCGACCGTGCCGCGGAGGACGGCAGCGGGGAGGTTGAGAAAGCCAAGGTCGGCGGCGGACGACACCCCTTGTCACGACCCCGTCCGGGCATCTTCCGCCCCTTGCCCGGAGGGTTCCCGCGGTTTCTTCCCCCTCGCCGGCACAACAAGGGATGGCTCCGACCAAGTCCCGAAATACTTCTTGGTCCTCTCCCCTATCTCCTCTCCCTCGTCGGTGTACGACCGCTTGACGTACACCGCCCTCACGCGCCACTGCTCCGTGCCCGTCAGCGC
>JAEEGG010021510.1_pt1 | contig 12804 bp, 10 predicted proteins | sample 9134161 | NCBI WGS metagenome assembly JAEEGG01 (sample SAMN16246543, study PRJNA631951) | gut metagenome | biome: gut microbiome; feature: rumen; material: CR-attached | host: Bos | place: Iran: Karaj | collected 2018-10
CTTACCGTCGCGCTGGAACTGGAAGTAGTCACCCTTGACACTGGCAAACATTTCCCACTTGGCCAGGTTGAGCACCCACTGGTGCCACAATTGGGCCTTGGTGGTAAGGATGTTGTAGTCATAACCGAAGCGGTCACCCTTGAGAGCCTTAGCGTTAGGATTGTCAAGGTCGTTCTGGGCCATTTCGGGATTCTCGGGGAAGTCGCGTTCGCTGAAGTTATCGATATCCAGCCAATAGCGTCCACCCAGCAGGTCCTTGATGGTCTTGTAATAGGATGACAAGGTATAGTTGGCGTTAACACCGGTTTGCATCGTCAGTTGATTGGAGAAACGCTTGTTCAGCACCGACGACAACGTGAAACTGGACTGGTTGCTGTGGCGGTTCTCAAGGATGTAGGTCGAACCTTTCTCCACGCCAGTCTCATCAGCGAGCTGATTGTTCAGGTAGTTGGTCTGATACAGGTTGTCCCACATGATTTGGGTATAATCGCTCTCACTGCTCCAACGGTCGAAATAGACGTCAAACGCTTCAGAATTTACATCAAAATAGGACGGCAGATAACGATAGTAGTCAGGACGCGGGTCAGCAGCCTTGTGCCAGTTGAGCGCCGCTTTGCTATAGAACGACTTGTGATAGGCAAAGCCCGTGTTCAGCGAGGTGTGATCATTGGGTTTCCACACCCAGTTCAAGATGGCAGTCGGGTCAAAGGATTCAACCACCTTGGAGTTGCGTTTCTTGCCCACTTGCCAACCCCAGTCGGGAGAGTACATGTTGCTCCCGACCAGCTGAGCACACTCCTCATAGATGGCTGAGTTAGCTGCGCGCTTGGTCGGAGCACCGAAGGTGGTCAGCGACAGCGTGTGTTGCGGATTGAACACCTTCTGCAACGAGAGGAAGTAACCCCAGCTATTGTAGAACGAACCGGGGTAAACACCCTCCTTGGCATATCGTCCCACTGCAGACAATGTCATTGCCCAGCCGTGCTTGTTCAGACCCGTTGCGTGAGTGACCATGCCACGCCAACGGTAGTTGCCGTTGGTATAAGCAAGACTTACACGAGTGCCAGGAGCATAATCAACAGCAAAAGTCTTGATGTTGTTGGCACCGCCAATACCACCAAAGCCATAGATATTCTCCTCCAGACCCATGCCGATGGTCTTGTTCCTGAATGCCTGATTCATACCGCCCGTCATCGAGTAGTTGAACGAGAAGCGGATAGCATCATTAAACGGCACACCGTTGATGTAGGTCTCGGTCTTGTTGTTCTCATAACCGCGGATGCGGAAACGAGCGGTGCTGAAGGTGTAGCTCGAAGCCTGATAGAAGGGATTGTCGGTCGCTCCGCTCAACAGTGCCACCTCCTGGGTGTTGCCTTCCTCGTCCTCAAGTTGCGACTCGGAAAGGGCCATATCGGCCACTGTATTGCGGAATTCCATCGCCTCGGCAGTCTCAAACGAGAGATGTTCCACCCTGATGGTGCCCAAATCCTCAACGACACCGTTGACGATGGTAACCGGCTGTGACCAGTCCTTGAAGCCGTAGCACAGGACCAAAAGTACGTCATTGCCTTGACTGGCATCGTCAATGAGGAAGTCACCGTTGTGACCTGTTGTCGCCACGATGCCCTGATTGTCAAGAATGACAGTAGCACCCTCCACAGGAAGGCCGTTCCTGGCGTCAAGCACCACGCCACGCACGCCCGTGTGCTGCGCCAGCATCGGCAGGCTGGCAAAGAGTGCTAATAGCAAAAACAATTTAAGTCTCATAAAATCACAAATTGTATTTAAAGTTATAGATGTTTGCTTGACAGAGTACTGACACTTTTTTTTAAGTTAATTTAATTTAACCAGATCAACGGCATTTCCTTTGATAAGTAAAATTTGTCAAAAGTACAGTTTATTTCTGACTTGTCAAGAAAAAAGGCCAGGCAATTTTTACTTTTTCTTAAAATAATCATTATACATCTTTATGCCAAACACAATAGCGCTCGAAACGGTCGTGATGACATTGGTGATGAACAAGGGCCAGTTCTTGAGCATCAGGCCCTGGATGGCAAAGAAGATACCACCCAGGCCCATCATCAGGAACGTGGGCAGAGCGATGCCATCGGTGTCATGAGTACGGATGGTGTAAATCGCTTGGGGCATATAGCCTAGAATCAAACACACAGACGCGGTGTAACCGATAATGTCGGTCAAATTATTGGTAATAAAGTCCATCATATATATTTAGGTATTAAAAAGTGGGACCCACAAAGGGCCCCACTGGTTCATTTATTTAAGTCCACATTCACGCATCAACTCTTCGACAGCAGCCTTGAGCTGCAGATCCTCACCGTTGATCACGGTCTCGGGATTGTTGGCAATCTTGATATCAGGCTCCAACTGAGTGTTCTCGAGGTAGTTGCCCTCGGGCAGCAGGTAACCGATGATGGGGATACCAAACACGAGCGATGAGTCTTGCAGGCGCTCCCACGACACACTAGTCATGGTGCCGGGAACGGGCATACCGACGAGCTTGCCCAACTTGTCATGGCTGTAAACCCAGGGCGTGCCGTGTGCGTTGCTGTAGTTGGCCTCGCACTGCAGCATGATGCTGGGCTTGTTCCAGCGGCGGCTGGGCATATCGCAAGCCTCGCGACCACGGATGACCTGAGTAAAGTACTTCTTACCGCTGAAGAGCACCTCAATGTCTTCATGCAGGCGGCCACCACCGTTGAAGCGGGTATCGATAACGATACCGTCGCGCTTGTTGTATTTACCCAGCACATCGCTGTAGATGTCGCGATAGCTAGCATCGTTCATCGATTCCAGATGCACATAACCCAGACGACCGCCCGACAGGCTGTCCACGAGGTGGGCATTGCGCTTTACCCAGCGCTTGTACATCAGGTCACCCAGGGTACCCTTGCTGATGGGCTTCACCACCTCTTCCCAGCGCTTGCCGGTCTTGGGGTTGTAGAGCGAGAGCAGGGTCTTCTTGCCAGCCTGGCCGTTGAGCAGCTCGGTATAGTCGTTATTCTCATCGATGGCTACGCCATTGATCTTCTCCAGGATGGTACCGGGCTTCACTTGGCTCTTGGCCTTAGCCAGGGGACCGCCCTCGATGACCTCGTCAATCTTGAGGCCGTTGCCGGTATAGTTCCAGTTGTAGATGAGGCCTAGGTCGGCTGTAGCTTCACCGCTGGTGGGATAGTAACGACCACCAGTGTGGGAAGCATTCAGCTCGCCCAACAACTCGCTCAACAGGTTGGCGAAGTCCTGGTTGTTGTTGATGTGGGGCAAGAACTTGCGATAGGTCTCCACGTTGGCTTTCCAGTCACAGCCGTGGTAGTTGAGGTTGTAGAAGCGTTTGCTGATCTGCTTGTCCACATGGTTGAACATGTACTCGCGCTCTGCAAACAAGTCCATCTTCATGTCGGCCTTGTAGTCAATGCTGGCAAGCTTGTCACCGGCTACGGTGAGCTTCTGCATCTTGCTACCACCCAGGATGTACAGCGTCTTGCCGTCCTTGCTGGCCTGGATGTCGGCGCCACCGCCACCCATCTTGTTCAGCAACTTGGTCTCGTGCTTGCGCAGGTCCATCTTCCACAGGTCATAACCCTTCTCAAAGGAAGACAGGTAATAGAGCGACTCGCCATCGGGCGTAATCATGCAACCCGAGATATTGCTTGAGTTGGGCGTCACGCGCACGATGCGGTCTTCAATACCCTCCAGTTCAACATTGACACCCTTGTCGGCGGGCTTGTCAGCCGATGCATCGGCTTTGCCTTTCTTCTTGCTGTTCTTGGCAGCCTCGGCCTTCTTTTCTTCAGCCTTCTTGGCTTCCTTCTCGGCCTCGGTCAACAGTTCATAGTCCTCCTTGTTGAGGTTATAGCGATCCAGAGCCTCCTGGTTGACAAAGGCCAGGAACACGTCGTCCTGTGAGCCCCATGAGGCATGGCTACGCATACCGAAACGGTTGCTGCGGAACATGATGGCATTGCCCTCCATCACCCAGCGGGGATCCTCGCTGATGTAGGCACTGCCGGTGATATTGGTGATGGGACCGCCGTTGGCCGACACAATACCGATGTCGGTGTAGGGGTCACGCTGATTGGCAATGAACTCCAGGGTGAACCACTTGCCGTCGGGCGACCAGGCGTAGTTGAACTCGCCGTTGGTCTCATACCACGTCGAGCCGTCGGTCACTTGGGTCACCTGCTTGGTCTTGAGGTCCAGCACCTTGAGGCAGAAACGGTCCTCGATGAACGCCAGCTTCTTGCCGTCGGGCGACAGGCAGGGACGGGTGCGCTCAACCGTGGTCGAGGGCAACAGGATTTCCTCCTTGACGAGGGTGGCATTGGCGAAGTTGGGGTCATCCTTGCGGTCCATGGTGGCAAGGACGAGTTCCCAGTTGCCGTTGCGCTCGGTGGCATAGGCCAGCGTGCGGTTGTCAGCACCCCACGATACCCAGTTCTCGGCTGCAGGAGTGTCGGTGATGCGCTTGGTGGTGCTATACTCCACCGAGGTCACAAAGACTTCACCGCGCACTACAAAGGCGACCATCTTGCCGTCGGGCGACACGGCCGCGTCGGTAGCGCCGCGCGTGTGCGACATGTTCTGCACCTGGTCGCTGTCGTCATGCCACAGGCTCACAGCAACCTTCATGGGCTGACCGCCCTGACGCATGGTGTAGAGTTCACCGTCCTGGGTGAAGCACAACGTGCCGTTACGGTCAATAGATAGGAAACGCACAGGATTGACGGTGAAATTGGTCACCGCGGTGAGCTGACTGGGACGGTCGATGGGGAACGAATAAACGTTCATCGAGCCGCCGTTGCGCTCGCTCAGGAAATAAACGGTCTTGCCGTCGGGGCTGAGGACGGGGTTGCGGTCCTCGCCGCCAATATTGGTCAGGTTGGTGTGATGGCCCGTTTTGGCGTCATAGCGCCAAATGTCGCGGGTGATGGACGAGGTGTGATGCTTGCGCCACTCGTCCTCGCCGCCCTTGCGATCCTGATAGACGAAATAGGAGCCATCGCCGTTCCAAGTGATATACTCGGCAGGCGTGCTCAATTCACGTGTAGCACGGCCGCCCTCGACAGGCACCTTATAAACCTCAGTCAAGCGGCCGCTGGGGAACAGCATGCTGCTGGCAGGGTCCTGGATTGAGGCACTGAAGTAGATGTACTTGCCGTCGGGGCTGAAGGTCCACGGCGTCTCGGCGGCGCTGTTGCGCGTCAAGCGCTCGGGCTGACCACCCGTTGCAGGCATCACAAACACGTCAAAGTTGCCCTTGCGATCACTGGCAAAGGCCAGCTTGGTGCCGTCGGGCGACCACACGGGTTGGGTTTCATAACTCGACTGTGAAGTCAACTGCACAGCCTGTCCGCCGGTTGAGGGCACCACATAGATGTCGCCCTTGTAGCAGAACGCGATTTTGTTGCCATCGGGTGAAATGCGGGCATAGCGCATCCACAGGGGCGTGTCGGCCATCGCCGTCAACGCCGTCACCGCGGCGAGTGAAAGCAAGAATTTTTTCATCATGATTGTACTATATTTGGTTATTTTCGGCAAATTTACAAAAAAAGCCTTTACACTCCCCTATTCCCACTAAAAAACGCTGAAAAAACTATCTGCATCTATGCGACATCAGCCGCTGCCTGAGTCATCGACTGGCAGCGGCTGATGAATACTTTCAACATTTAGGCGATGAGCGCCAATGCCCTAGTCATCATTCTCCTTATTGAACATCCCATGGATAATGTCCTTCATATATTCCTTCGTCACGGCACCATGATTTTCCATCCATTCGATATAGTCTCCCATTACGCCGTAACCCACCGACATCATGTCAACAGTGTTCATGGGAAGGAGGCCCAACAATTTGTGGGTATCTAGTCCTCGCATCTTGGCTGCAAAATCAAGGTCATCCTCGGTGATGATGCCATAGGCGCAATTCACCGCTATCGCTGGCAGGTTAGCGGCAATCCAAGCCTTCGGCCCCGCCAGGCTATCCTGTATCTTCGCCATTTCATCGGGGTGGTCTTTAAATATCATCGAAGCTAAATTAGCATACTGATTAAAAATAGCCTGCGATACGTTGACCATGTCGTCATACATGATCTCTTTGAATTTTGCGGCATACCCAGGATCGATTCCAGTTTTGATCTGAATTGGGTCAGAGGTGTCTCCATTGATGACCTTGAGACTATCCTGCTCCATTATGGAAATAAGCTCGCTCTTCAGGACCTTGCTCAATTGCTGCATGTGTTCATGGCTGGTCTTTCCTGCAGGCGAGGAAACGAGTGCTGCATTTTCCCTTAGAGCCGCTTCAGACACACCGAGTTCTTTCATCATCGGCATGAAGTAATTATCAGCTATAAAATCTATTAAACATTCCTTAAGATAGCGATCAGTCAATTGATCCAGATCAAGATCACCACTCTCAAACCATAATGTATTAGATGACTTAAAAATAGAATCCATCAGACTCACATAGTCTTTGTCATAAATAGCCCAGTATTCCTTCACGGCCTCACGGTAGCTGTCCTGGGCATAGCCGCTGGCGGCAACCAGCATCACCAGCATCGCTAAGAGTAATCTTGTTTTTTTCATAATCTATAATTCTGATTTTTACTGAATAATCCCATTTCAAAACTGCCATGTGCCAAGCAGTTATTCTATCTAGTCTTTTTTCTCTAACATCGATTTCATCAGACTGGCGGTGCCACTGAGTTGAGCACCTTGCGATTCCATCCAATCGATATATCCTACCATCAAATCCATGCCAGTGGACTTAATGTCATCCAATTTCACGCCTGAAACATTCTGGATCTTGAGATAAGACTCATTGGAGCAAAGCATTGTGCCGTAGTCAATGTCTTCGGGAGTCATGATGCCATAGGCGCTGTTCACTGCAATCGTGACAATATTCTCTTCGAACCATTTCTTGAATGAATCGGGTAACATGTTTTGAGTCCCTTCTTCGATACCATTCAACAAATCCTTGAACGTATCCTTGAATTTGCCCACCTCCATCATATTTCTGAATTTGGCCACATAGTCTGCTGGAATATCGGGATTAACGGTTACATTTCCACCATCCTCGAGCATATCAGCTTTCTCGAACATAATCCCTACCATTGTACCAGGCAATTCCGTGTTCCACTCGTTCTGGTGGGCAGTAAACAACTTCCCCTCAGGGGTAGAAAGCAGTGCTGTGACGGTCCTCAAATCGGCCTCGGTCACATTGCGCTCCTTCATCATGGGCAACACAAGGTCTGTCATTTGATCGTTCAAGCGTTCCTTGACGTAACGCTCGGTCAACGCATTCAGGTCGACACCTTCGGTTTTCTTAAAGAAAGTCTCGTTCATTGTCGTGAAAGCGCTCTGCATCCTGTCAATCTGGCCATTGGCCGAAACAAACTGTTTCACCGTCTCACGGTAACTGTCCTGAGCATAGCTGCTGGCGGCAACCAACATCACCAGCAGTGCAATGAGTAATTTTGTTTTTTTCATATCACTGGTTTTTAATGTTATATTTTTTGACTTTAAGCTTTGATCGCAAAACTGAAGCGAAGTGAAAAAATCACTCGTCAAGGTTTTAATCCTCGGTGTTGATATCGTCGGTGCCCAAATCGGAAAGATTCAACATCGATTTATAGAACTCGGCAGCGGCTTCGGGGTCCTGGGTGGCCGTCGCACCTTGCTCCTCCATCCAGTTCGTGTATTTGACCAGAGCATGGCCGATTTTCATATCATCAAATGCTGAAATGTTGCCATTATCATTAAGTTTGCAGTAGGACTCGTTAGTATAGAGCATTGCAGCATAATCAAGGTCTTCGAGGGACAAAACGCCGTAAGCACTGTTCAGCAACTGGGCAGACATGCTGGTGGTTATCCAATCGGTAAACACCTTGCGGTCTTCTTGCTTCTTGGAATCACCAGAAGCATCTTCATCCATCCTCTTCATCATCGCATCCATCATATTCCTGGCGAAAGACGATTCCAGAATCACTTCCTTGAATTTGGCGGCATAGGCGGGATCGATATCCGCTTTGGGCTGAACAGGCGCCCCCAGGAGGTCTACCAATCCCCCACTGCTCCAATCCTTGTCTTCATCAGACTCCTCATCTTCACCAATCATCATAAACGGCATCATAAATTCGGCAAGGTACTCGGCCACCCATTCTTGCTCATGAGCCTGAAAAGTCTTGCCTTGGGGAGAGGAGAGCAACGAAGCAACGTCTCTCAAATCGGCCTCGGTCATGTCTAGCGTCGTGGCCACGCCCATGAACCAGTCTATCATGTCATCCTCATACTGTTCATCAAGATAGCGTTTTGTCAACTGGTCAATGTCCACTTGACCATCTTTCTCATACAGCATGCTCATTGATGAAATGAGTGACTTGGAATTTTCAAGTTGTCCAGTTGCTGCCAAGTACTCCTTCACAGCCTGACGGTAACTGTCCTGGGCATAGCTGCTGGCGGCCACCAGCATTACCAACAGGGTAATGAGTAATCTTGTTTTTTTCATATTTACTAGTTTTTAATGGTTATAGCCGTTTACTGAATAATTTCAATCCAATACCGCAAATATAAACGCTTTTTGCCGATTTATCAAACTATTTACCACATTATTGATAAAAAATGTTTATTTTCCCGACTTTAAGCTTTTATCACAAAAATTGTTTCTAAATTTGCGAGTTAAATCATCCTTATTAAAGATCAAAACAATGACCAAACGATTTTTCATAGCGTTATTTGCTATCAGCCTGTTGGCAATCAGCGCATTGGCTCAAGAGCGCGGCCCCGAAGCCACATTCTCGAAAATGACCCATGACTTTGGCACCATCAAGGAGGCTAAAGGCCCTGTGTCTTGCTCCTTTGAGTTCACCAACACAGGCGACAAGCCGTTGCTCATCATCAACGCTGTGGCCTCATGCGGCTGCACACACCCCGAATTCCCGACCAAGCCCATCAAGCCGGGAAAGAAAGGCAAAATCAAGGTGACTTTCAGTCCCATCGGGCGTCCCGGCTCGTTCAAGAAGACAATCAAGGTAAAGACTAACGGAAAGGAGCGCACCATCTCCCTGCACATCGAAGGCACTGTTGTTCCTAAAGGTAAGTGAAACATCTCCTGACCATAACGCTTCTCTCCATGATGGCATTGTCTGTTGTGGCACAGCCTCAAGTGACCTGGCTGGAGAAGCAACATGACTTTGGTGTCTTCAAGGAAGAGAATGGCAAGGTGAGCTGCCAGATGAGAGCCGTGAACACCGGCACCGAGCCGCTGATCATCATCAAGACACAGGTGGGTTGCGGCTGCACGGCCATCAACTACAACGAGGATGCCATCCAACCGGGCGACACGGCAACAGTGATCATCACTTACAATCCATCGGGTCGTCCGGGTCAGTTTACCAAAGAAGCCCTCATCTTCACCAACACCGTTCCCAAGCGGTCGGTGCTTGAAATCACAGGCAATGTCATCCCCACCAGTGCGACACTCGACAAGCAATATCCCTTGCAGTCCGGAGCCTTGCGCATCAGCCAGAAGAACATCCCCTTTGGCGAACTGACCAAAGGCAAGAACAGGACACTGTACTTGAGTGCCTATAATGCCTCGACCGACACCATCGTGGTGAGCGTCAAGGGCCGTAAAGAACACATCAGGCCGTCACTCGTCCCCGATACTGTACCCCCTGCACGCGTCACTGCGCTCACGGTGCACTATCTGCCAGGCCATGCTCCACAATGGGGCTTGAATACCGACACCCTCACGCTGGTGAACCATCCCTTGGGTAGCGCTCTTGAAAGCAGCGCCGACGTCTATGTGATGGCTCAAGTGATGGAGAACTTCGGTGAGCTGAGCGAGCAGCAGCGCCGCAATGCTCCTGTCGTTGCCGTTGACTGTGACGACAGGTTGGACTTTGGCACGATGACGGCAGGCAAAACTGTGACACGCACCTTCAAGGTGACGAACAAGGGGAAAGATCCGCTCATCATCAGGCGGCTGTGGGTCCCCGAGGACGAAGACATTACCATCAAAGTGGACCGCACCGAGGTCAAACGCGGTAAATCGGCTACCGTCACAGTAACTGTGGACACGACCCACACGCAAGGTGAACTGCTCAACGTGCCGCTCACCCTCTTGTGCAATGACCCGGAATCACCCCGGCTGACCATCCGCCTGGTGGGCATTATTGACAAAGAATAACATCAAACCGAAATACCGACAATGGCAGAAAAGAAGAATACTAGAATCGTACAACATACCGAGGAATGCCCCTCGCAGCAGCATCCCGAGAATGACGCACAGTTTGCCGGGCTGCAGGTGAACAGCGGTGTGGAGCAACTGCCCAGCGTGAACCCATACCTGAAACGCAAGCGCAAACCGCAACTCACACCCGCCGAATATGTCGAAGGCATCCGCAAGGGCAACCGCGCCGTGCTGGGACAAGCCGTGACACTGGTCGAGAGCCGCAACGCCGAACACCAGATCATCGCCCAGGAGGTTATCGAGAAGTGCCTTCCCTACACGGGCAACTCGCGACGCATCGGCATCACGGGCGTGCCAGGTGCCGGCAAGAGCACATCGATCGACTCCTTCGGCATGCACGTCATCAAACAAGGGCACAAATTGGCCGTCCTTGCCATCGACCCCAGCAGTGAGCGCTCCAAGGGCTCCATCTTGGGCGACAAAACACGCATGGAGCGTCTGGCCATCGAACCCGACGTGTTCATCCGTCCTTCCCCCTCGGCCGGTTCGTTGGGCGGTGTGGCCCGCAAGACGCGCGAGACCATCGTGCTGTGCGAGGCCGCTGGCTATGACACCATCTTTGTCGAGACCGTCGGCGTGGGCCAGAGCGAAATCGCTGTCCACTCGATGGTAGACTATTTCCTGCTCATCCAACTTGCCGGAACAGGCGACGAACTGCAGGGCATCAAGCGCGGCATCATGGAGATGGCCGACGGTATCGTCATCAACAAGTGTGACGGCGACAACATCGAGCGCGCTAAGCTGGCAGCGGCACAGTTCCGCAACGCGCTGCACCTCTATCCCCTGCCTCCCAGTGGCTTCCTCCCCGAGGTGATTACCTACTCGGGCTACTATGACCTGGACATTGACAAGGTGTGGGACATGATCGACCGTTACTTCGCCCACGTCAAGGCAAATGGCTATTTTGACGAGAAGCGACACGAGCAGGAGCGCTACTGGATGCGCGAGACCATCAACGAGCAGTTGCTGGCACGCTTCTATTTCGACCCCGAGATTGAACGACTGTTAGAAATCAAGGAGGACACGGTGCTTGCCGGCAAGCAGACCTCGTTTGTCGCCGCCAGCGATGTGCTCAACTTCTATTATCACAAGATTACCAACGAACACTCCAAGCAATGAAACGATTGACCATCACTCTCGCCGTGGGCGCCCTGTTGCTCCTGTTGTGCAGCAACTGCTCCTTCATGGACAAGATGTACGCAGCCCAAAAAATCGACAAGGTTGCCACCCCTGTCCCGTTCACCACGTTGGAGAACTACTTCGTGCGCAACGATGTGGACTGCTCCAAGCAACAACGCCTCATCATCGACAACAAGGCCGACTTTGAGAGATTCTTCGGCATGGCAGCCCACATGGGCGGAATGCCCACCGAGGTGAACTGGAACAAGCAGTTTGTCATTGCCCTTGTCATGCCCGAGACAAATCGCGCGACGTCCATCTACCCTGTTGCCGTCAAGGCAACCGACAACAATTGCCTGGTTTTCAGTTACCAGGTGAAAAAGGGCGACAAGTTATCCCACACGATGGTACCCTTCACCGCTGTGGCCGTCAACAAGCCGGAAACCAGACAGGAAATGCAAATCTTCTTCCTTGAAAAATAACGATACCATTATGCCACAATACACTTACCGATATCCCCACCCTGCCGTGACCACCGACTGCGTCGTGTTCGGCTATGACGGTCTTCACCTCAACGTGTTGCTCATCGAGCGCGGCGGCGAGCCCTACAAGGGCTGCTGGGCCTTTCCCGGCGGCTTCCTCAACATCGACGAGGATGCTCCCGACGGCGCACGCCGTGAACTGCTCGAGGAAACAGGCCTGCATGTGACCAATATCGAGCAATTGGGCGCCTTCACGACACCCGAACGTGACCCGCGCGAGCGCGTCATTTCCATCGCCTACTTCACACTCACGCGCGTGCAGCAGGTTGTCGGCGGTGATGATGCCCGCGTGGCACGCTGGTTCCCCATCAATCAACTGCCGCCGCTGGCCTTTGACCACCAGCAGATGTTTGAACAGGCCCTCCAGCGCCTGTCCGACTGCTTGAAACTCAAGACTGGCAATTTCATCAGCGGCGATTTCTCCTACGAGGAAATCGACATGATCTACTTCGCCACCCTCACCAAGTGACCTGACATTCTCTTTTCGTTAACACAACTGCATGACTGATTTGAATCGGCCACAAATATGTTAACGAATGTAAAATTCTAACGATTCATCACTTCAACCATGAAATTTTTGTTAATTTCTGGTTGTTTTATGCCACAAAAGTATGTTATAAAACATATTTAGCACTATATTTGCATTGGTTTTTCATGGTAATAGTTTTTAAGGTTAGGAGAATTCAGGTGTCGTGAGACAGTTGCTTTCTCTTTTTAATCAAACAAATCACATATTGTTTAAGGTTTATGTTAATGGTATTAGAAGGTTAATTAGTTAAACAATCCCCGACGTGAGTCGAGGATTTTTTATTTCTTGATAATTGATTATTCACATTATTCATTAACTTTGCAGCGACAATAAACATTCATGACTAT